>Ga0209063_1000638_pt1 | contig 21402 bp, 16 predicted proteins | sample KloWWTmeKNB19Kit_FD_187177 | JGI IMG/M metagenome (GOLD analysis project Ga0209063, IMG submission 187177) | Active sludge microbial communities from Klosterneuburg, Austria, studying microevolution and ecology of nitrifiers - Klosterneuburg... | ecosystem: Engineered > WWTP > Aerobic digester >... | reverse complement strand
AATATCAATAACCGGGTTTGTTTCTTCACTGATGATTTTGATGTTCCTGAATGTAATGCCAGAAGCTTCCTGTACATCAATTCCTTTGTGCGCCTGCAGCACCATATTTTCCAGTACAATATCTTTGACATGCATTTCAGGGAGACCTCTTACAAAAATTCCTTTCTCTGCACCATTGCAATAAACATTACTGATGTAAAAGTTTTTGAAAACAGGAGTGGTCTCATCCACCGGTTTGAATTCCACCTTGGGTAATTCTCTTTTTTCGCCTGCCAGCGGAATGGGATCTTTCGCTGCATAATACATATCGAACAGGATCGCTTCTCCCGGAATATCTTTCATGTAAATGTCTTTGATAAAGATATTTTCCACCACACCGCCACGTCCTCTTGTAGTTTTAAACCGAAGGCCGATATCAGCACCAATAAAAGTGCAATTACTGACATAAATATTTTTAGCGCCACCACTCATTTCGCTACCAATTACAAAACCACCATGCGAAGAATAAACCGTACATCCCCTGATAATAACATCCTGGGTGGGCATTCCTCTTTTTCTACCTTCTGCATCACGACCACTTTTTATACAAAGGGCATCGTCACCAACATCGAATACAGAATTTTCAATCAATACATTTTTACAGCTCTCTACGTCAATACCATCCCCATTCTGCGCATACCAGGGATTTTTTACAGTAATATTTCTTACTGTCAAATGTTCACTCATCAACGGGTGCAGGCACCAGGCCGGTGAGTTTTGAAAAGTTACTCCTTCCAGCAGTATGTATTTACAGTTTGTAAGCAGCAACAGGTTTGGACGGAGAAAATCTTTGATACTGTCATAAAAGGAAGCATCTTTTTCCGGGCTGATAACACCGGGATTGGACAGCCTGGAACCTTTCAGTGTTTTTTCGGTTGGGTACCATGTTTTTTTATCATCACTAAGTACTCCACCGGAAGCCAACAGTTTTTTCCACTGGCTTTCGTTAAGTTTATCTTTCTTCACCATTCTCCAGGCATCACCATTGCCGTCAATGATTCCTTTACCGGTGATGGCAATATTGCTTGCATTGGTTGCCGAAATGGGAGACTGGTTCCGCATCTGCGGTAATCCTTCCCAGTTGGCTTCCACCAGCGGGTATTCATTAAAATCTCTGGTGAACAACAAGGTTGCCCCATTTGCTAAATGAAGATTGATATTACTTTTAAGAACAACCGGGCCCGTTAGCCACAGACCAGCCGGAATCATTACAACACCTCCCCCTTTTTTGGAGATTGCATCGATTGCAGCTTTTATACTTTTAGAATTTAATGTATGACCATCAGGAATGGCACCGAATTTTGTAATGTCTACCGTGTCTTTTTTAAATTTCGGAGAGATAACAACAGGCAATTTTCCCTGCTGGGCAATGGAACTTATGCCGATTGCAAGGACGCTAAATATGAATAATAATTTTTTCATCAGGCAAACATGCTTTTTACGGCGTTTTTGTTATACAAGTCTAACCAGATATTGTCTGCTAATCAACGAATTGCATTCCTTTATTTACGCAATCGTTACCGGGAACGGTATCGGTTTGCGGGCAGGTTTTTACAAGTTATTCTTACCCCATTTTCACAGCCTGCCTGGCCAGTAATTTCCATTGGCCACCCTGCTTTTGCCAAACTAAAATAATCCTCAACTGAACATCACCGGGCTTACCACTATCATTGGTTTTTGCTTTCAAAATATGGCGGACAATAGCTGTTTTACCACTAACACTGATGGACTGCTCAGTAAGATCAATTGTTACAAAATCAGAGTTCCCGTTCGTGATATTGCTTACAAACGAATTCTTGTCTTCTACTTTGCCGCCGCTATGACCATAGCTTAATTTTTCAGCGACTAATTTTTCCAATTCAGTTTTATTTGCATCGATCATCGCCAACCGTAGTTTTTCCACTGCAGAAGCAACGGCTTTTTCCTGTTTGCTTTGTGCAGCAGCAACAGACACGATAAAAATCAGCAGGGCAGATACAATGAGTTTTTTCATACTTAAAATCGTTTAGCCATTGGTATAAGGTCTGTGAGTTCAGTAATTTTCACCGGTCTTTTTAATGCAATACTTTTCCTGGCCGCTATACCAATCAGTATTGACATAGCACCTTCTCTTGTTCCTGCCATTACGTTATGAGGGTTATCATTTTTGTCCACAAAGATCCTGCGCTGCATTCTTATGTCACCACCACCATGACCACCTTTTATTTTCGGAGTAGTGAATATCTCATAATTCTTTTTGAAGTTATCCATCACCATAATTTCCCTGAATTCTCCCGGTATGGCATCATCGGCATTGCTCATTTCCATGGCATGGCGGTTGGCCTGGTCATCAGCTGTTTTTTGTAAGTATGGTATATCTTCCCATGTTTCTATTCTGCCATCGGTTCCGTTAAAGGCGATCTGCCATCCTTCATAAGGAGAGTAAGTGGTGAGGGAATAATTGACGACAACAGCATTGGCATATACTATCTGTGCACTCATTTTGTCCCAGATATCAATTTCATTTCGCCACACACAACCATCCCGCAGGTAACCATCATGCTGTTCATTCTTTACATACAGGTTGGTCAATCTTTCATCTTTTGTGATATCCCAGTAGAATTTGCAGTTGTCTTTGTGTTCACAGCCACGGCATTTGGTTCCGCGGAAAGAATTATTCTTTCCATAGTGCTCTAATGCACCGTAAGCACTTACTTCCACCGGCTCACTGTTGAGCCACCAGTTTAATAAATCAAAATGATGGGTGGCTTTATGTACCCAGAGTGAACCGCCTTTGTTTACAAATCCATGCCAGCGGCGGAAATAATCAGCTCCGTGGTATACATTCAGGTACCAGTTAAAATCAACAGAAGTTACTTTGCCGATCCGTTGTTGTGCCAGCAATTCTTTTAATTGCATCGCATGTACACTGTGCCGGTAATTGAAAGCAACGATCACTTTTTTTCCTGTTCTCTTTTCGGCCTCCAATATTCGTTTGCATTTTATTTCGTCTGTGGTCATGGGTTTTTCAGTGATCACATCGCAACCCATTTCCAGTGCCGTTACGATTTGCTCATCATGCTCTGCATCTACTGTAGTTACAATTACATAATCCGGTTTGGTTGCTATCAGCATTTGTTTGAAATCGGTGAAAGAAGGACAGCTTACATTCATCGCCTGCTTTACATAGGCCATTCTGCCGGGATTGATATCGCAGAGACCAACGAATTCAATGACATCATTAAATGATTTCAGCAGATTACTTCCCCAGAAACCAGATCCGCGGTGACCGGTTCCTACTAAAGCCAATTTTAGTTTCTTACCCGGCGAGAAAGCAAAGCCTTCAAACGGGTGCAGCATGAGTGCAGTACCTGCTGCGGCAGTATAGCCCAAAAATTTACGACGTTCCATATGCGATCGTTTATTTTATTGTACAAGTTCAAACCGGAACCAATCAACATCTGCATAACCCGAATCATTTGTTTTAACTGTTCGGGTACAAAACAACCCCACTTTTGCACTGACCCAGCGGCCTGGTTTAGCCACCAGTTTATCGCCGATATTTTTAAAACTGGTACCGTCTTCACTGTAGCTGAATTCACATACAGCTCCTTTGCCCACTTTCACCCGGAAATAAATAGCAGCACCGTTTATTTTATCTCCGTAGATATGTACTTCTTCTTTGCCTTTGTCAGCATTACTGCAATGGCTGAATGAAATATAATTACCACCTGCTTTTTTTACCAGCGACAGATAAGCATAATCTGCTCCATGAATGATCAAACCGGTCTTTTCTCCATCGAGTCTTGGTTTGAATGTAAGCTTTGTTGTTACCATGAACTCGCCGGCCGGAAATTTTTGCATCAGCAGGCTGGGGACATCCCAGTAATTTTTTACGCTGTCCGGTAGCTGCGCAGAAAATAACCGTAAATACCCATTTGAAGGAAATGCCCAGTATGGTTTCGGATTCGCCTGCCATTGCCATTGCAATCCTAATTTGGTTGAATTGAATTCATCACTGTCTGCTACGGTTGTAATGGGATAAGTTTTACCAACATTTGGTTTCTTAAAAACTAATACGGGTTCACCTTTTCCATCACCATCTTTATCTTCACCGATCACCGGCCAGTCGTTTATCCATTTCATCGGTTGTAAATGCACTACTCTTCCATACGCATCCTTATCCTGGAAATGCAGGAACCAATGCTCTCCGGTTTTGGTATCTACCCATGCTCCCTGGTGCGGACCATTGATGGAAGTGTTACCCTGGTCTATTACCACCTTTCTTTCATAAGGGCCATAAATATTCTTGCTCCTTAAAATTGTTTGCCATCCTGTGCTTACACCACCTGCCGGAGCAAAGATGTAATACCAGCCATTGCGTTTATAAAACTTCGGGCCTTCAATGGTCGGGTCGTTGTCATGACCATCATAAACCATCACTGCATCACTGATAGCTTTTGTTCCTTCCTTATTTAATTCTTTTACTACAATAATGGATTTAATACCAGCCCGGCTTCCGGCATAGGCATGAACGAGATAAACTTTTCCATCATTATCCCAGATAGGGCAGGGGTCTATCAATCCTTTACCGGCTTCCACCATCACCGGCTCAGTCCATGGGCCAAGAATGTTTTTTGCTTTGATAAGGTAAATACCAAAATCAGGATCGGGGTAGTAAATATAGAATTCATTGTTGTGATAACGGATGCTTGGTGCCCATACACCAGCACCATGCTGTACTTTGCTGTAATGTTCAATTGGTAACTGTTGTCTTAAAGCATGACCGATTAAAGTCCAGTTCACCAGGTCTTTTGAATGAAGAATGGGCAATCCCGGTGCATGATTAAAACTGGAAGAAATCATATAATAATCATCGCCCACCCGTATCGCATCCGGGTCACTGTAGTCAGCATTAATTACCGGATTCTTATAAGTGCCTTTGCCATTATCAGCTACCCAAACTTTTGAAACAGTTTGTGCAGTAGCAACAAAAGATGCACTTACTAGTAATATGGTCAGCCATTTTTTCATATCAACGGGTTCCAGCCTCTCAAAACATTTAATAAGGTATATTTTTTTGCTTCTTCGGCTGTCAGATGTTTAGCCCATTTTACCCGGGCTTCGGGATCTGAGGATGGACCGAAATTGTTGTATTCTGCATAGCGACTGGTCAAATGATTATCGTTTTTGTTCCACACACTCCAGCCTTCTGCTTTGATATGCCGGCCGATATAACAATGTAAATAAGCAACAGCAGCATAAGGTCTCCACGGACGGCCCAACGATACATTAACCAGTGATGAGTCGCCATCTAAACGGCTCCAGTTAAAAACATACCCAAACTCTTTTTCTCTGGGAGTAGATGCAGCCGTGATATGGGAATTCTTCTTGCTGTAAATATGACATTTCTCGAACCACACCGTTGAAGAACCAAAAATAAAATCAGTAGTTCCTTCAATATAACAGTGCTCATAGTATTGACGGCTTCTTTCGCTATTGGTAAATAAGACATCCTGGTTGCCGGTAAACCGGCAATTGATAAAAACAGCTTTATCACCATCAGATTCGACAGCTACAGCCTGCCCTGCTGAAAATCCCGCATCATTCTGAAATGTAATATCTCTAGCCGTGAAATTGTTGGCCATTATTTTAAAACTCCAGGATGTCCTGGTATTGATCGTATCTCCATTGGGAGCAAGTTTTCCTGTATGATCATTATAGGTAAGAACCGTATTAAGTTTGTCTTCGCCAATTAGAGTAATGAATGGCCGGAGTGAATCGATCAGGATCTTCTCTTTGTAGATTCCCTTTTTAATAATAATGGCAATAGGTTTATTATTGTTAACAGGCACAGCATTTATTGCAGCCTGCACCGTTTTATAATCTCCGCTACCATCCTGCGCTACTGTAATTTCCCTGGCAAACTTTTTTGGGGCTGCCGGAAAAACCCGGCGAAGAAATTTATCCATGTAAACTACGGTTGTGTCAAACCATGGATTGAATAAAAGAAATGAATGCGGAGAACCTTCAAATGTTTTTGTTTCTGAATAAATTTTATGTTGCTTTAATACAGCAACAAAATCTTCTCTTCCTGCATGCATTCTTGCTACACCACTATTGATGAATTGAGTTGGCGGCGTATGTTTTCCCACATGAGTCAACGGCGCTGCCTGCTTCCACAAGTCCGGGTTTTCTGTTCTGGAATATCCAAACCAGTGTGTAGCAGCAGAGATTCTTTTACTGTCATCACCTTCACCTGATTCCTGATGGATAAATGCCAGTGTACCATCTGCATCAATGACAGCATTCGCTTTGCTTGAATATTCTTTGTAACAGCCGTTCCCTTCAAATTGTGGCATGCCGTTAGTCGCACCCATGAAAGCAGCCAGTTCGCCACCAGCAGAATGACCGGCTACTACGATCCTGTTTACATCAATATTATAGGTTGCAGTATTCTTTCTCACCCAGCGGATTGCCGATTTAATATCATGAACGGCTGCCGGGTACAAAGCCTCGGTCGAAAGCCGGTATTCGGGAGTGATGCAAACATAGCCGAGTGCAGCTAACTGTTGTAGCAAAGGGTAGTGCATGGCTTTGTTGCCGCTTCTCCAACCGCCTCCATGAATAAAAAGGATGGCTGTTCTTTTGGTTGTTGATTTTTCACTTGGGGAAAATACATCCAGCTTTAATTCCCGTTCATTGGTCTTACAATAACTGATATTTTTTTCTTCCGTTATATATGGGTATGAAAATTCCTTTACAATTTGCAGGTTAGGATAATTCTTCAGGTGTTTGTTATACTCATTGGTAATATTATACGAAGTGTCCCTTGTTCCTGTGATACCGGCAGTGGATTGTGCCCCGGTGTATACAAAGGCAAGCAGTAATTGTACTATGATGACACTTTTTTTCATTTACTTTTTTACAGCAGGGATGATGATCCTGTTGTTTAGTTCAGTATTCAGCCCTTTTAACTCTTTTAATACTAACTGGGCAATCAATCTTGCCCCCAGCTCATTAAAATGTGTGTTATCGTTTCTTCCGTCAGGATAATTAGGATGTTCTCCCGGCTGGAGTTGCAGGAATAATAATTTGGAATGTTCCGGGCCAAATTGCTGGTACAGTGACCTGCTCTTTTCATCGAGGTCAATGAATAAAACATTTTGTTCGAGTGCTACTTCCCTGGTCAATGCCGAATATGCTTTGTGTGTTTCAACGGCCAACCCTTCCTTGTCAAATTTTCTTCTGGAGACCGGAGTGAATAATACAGGGGTTGCTTTTTTATCCCTTGTTTCTTTAATAAACCTGCTGAGGTTCATTTTAAACGTATCCGGTGTGGAGTATCGTTCTTTCTTTTCAACGGATTCATCGTTATGTCCAAACTGGATAAAAACATAGTCACCTTCTTTTGCTTCATCCATAATGGATTTCCATAAACCTTCGCTCAGAAATGTTTTGGTGCTGCGGCCATTTTTTGCTTTGTTCACAACAGTAACAGTAGAATCCCAGAAATGTACAAAGGGCATGCCCCAGCCGGTTTCAGGGAAGGCCTTTGTTTCCTTGATGGCAATAGTAGAATCTCCGGCCAGGAAGATTTTTATTTTCTTTTTGGCAGGCATTATAAAAGCTAACAATACCATAGCTAATGGTACCAGTATAATCTTTTTCATTTTATCAGGCTATTTATATACACTTCTATATTGTTATAGTAGGGGTGAAGTTTGCTCTGGGTGGCATCAGTAGCATCACCGGGATTTAAGCCATTCTTTTTTTCCCATTCGTCCGGCATGCCATCTTTATCTGTATCTGTTAGTGCCAGTAATGATTGTAATGCAGGCCATGCATTTACAGTTAGTTCATAAGCTGTTCCATGCGGGTAGCCACCCTGCACATCTATGAATTTTCCGGTTCTGTTCTTCACATCATTGATGATTCGTTGATCCAGGGTATCTCTTCTGAAACTGGCCCCGGCAAATTGTATCACATCCTCGTAGGCTTCTTTAGCAGATTGAATTGTGATGGGTTCTGCAATAAAAGCTTTGTCCTGAACCGATTCTTTTTTATCAGCCTCAGTTCCGCCATTACCCATATCTATACCCAGCCTGTTATTCATGGAAATATCTTTAGCATCCTCAACATGGTTACCATCGACAAAGAACTTTCCAAAGCCCAATTTATCTGTTCTGGACGGGTTTACAATTCTGAACCGTACATTCTTGTTGGTGGAAGGACCATATTTATAATAGTTATTGATGATATTATAATTCCCGGCTTCACCTCCATATACATTATTACCACCCCAGTTATAAATTACATTGTTACTGTAATCAACAAATTCCTGTTCTGCTCCCAAACGGGTGCCATTGAATCTTGGATTACGACTGACACAATGGGCAAATAAATTATGATGAGCTGAAAGATGAATGCCTCCCCATATCCCCCCGTAACCATGATGTTCCCAATCCTTATCACCCGTTTCAAAATGATAGGAATAATTAAGTGGTTCTGAAATGATATTCCATTGCAGGGTGGTGCTATCCCCGCCATATACGGAGCAAACTTCGTCTGTACTCCAACTCATACTGCAATGATCAATGATGATATTCTTTCTTTTGGAAGCCCCGAATGCATCATCACCGCCGCTGCCATCCACCATTCCTTTCTGACTTTGGTACCTGTCGCCCATACGGAAACGCAGGTAGCGAACAATGATATTATCACCACCGAGACCAACGGAATTATCGGCCAGGCAAATTCCATCTCCGGGAGCTGTTTGCCCCGCAATGGTCACATCCCCTTTTATAGTAAGCCGGGTATCCAGGTGAATGGTGCCCGATACCGCAAATACAATTATTCTTTTTCCTTTTGTTTCAGCCGCTTCCCGGAAACTACCGGGGCCTTTATCATTTAAGTTGGAGACGATGAAAATTTTACCTCCTCTGCCTCCTGTAGTGTACTTGCCATAACCTTCGGCACCCGGAAATGCAATTGCCACATCAACGGGTGCAATAGCAGAAATTGTTTTCTTTGACTGTGCACAAGCGGTAATAGCAAAAACACCATACATACTGATCAGGAACAATACATTTTTCATTTCAGGAGACTATTTAATGCTGACGAGAAGCAGAAAATAAGGCTGCATCCTTTGGTATACTCAGGATTGCAGCCTTACTATTAAAAACTACCTATGAGAAAAATCTATCAGTACCCGGGATTCTGTTGTAACTGTCCCTGGTAGGAAGCAATAGTAGCCACATCAAACGGGAACAATTCACTTTTTCCCGGCACAAAATAATAAGCCAGACCCTGCCACAAAGGCCGGCCATCAATAACGTTGGCTGTTAAGTGCTGTGCCCAATCAATACGTACCCATTTTGCAGCTGGTACCTGTGTAGTTCCGGTTGTTCCTGTTGGAGGCACTTGTGTGGGCCTCCAGAATGGCCTTCTTGATCCGGAACTGTCAGCAGCTGTATAATAAACGATTTCTTCCCCGATATTTTTATAATAGATGTATTGTGGTACATTATTATAAGGTGCAACCCGGTCTCTAATTTGCTGGATCTTAGTTCTTGTTTCGGCGAGTTTTGCAGCAAGTAAATTCCAGCGGATCAGGTCATATTTGCGGATACCTTCATGGCCAAACTCCAAGTATCTTTCATTGACAATGGCATTAAAGAAGCCTGCTTTATCGGTAGGTGTAACACCAATCAATCCGGTATTGCCCCTGAAAGCTCTTTTTCTTACTTCTTCATATGCAGCAATAGCAGCAGCAGTTGGTCCATTATTTAATTCGTTCACTGCTTCTGCATACATCAGCAGTACATCGGAGAAACGGATCATAGCCCAGTTATATCCAACATTCAATACTGTACCTGGTAACAATGGCACTCTCCAGTCACGACGGTATTTACCTGTATTCATTTCACCAAAGCGTAATTGGGACTTAATATTTGTTGAATTGGTGACCTGGTAATGTGTAATAGTCACGTCTCTTCTTGTATCCACAGAATCAAAAGCGTAGAAAAAGTTGGGAAGCATTACAATACCACCTCCACCTGCACCATAGCGGGATGCATTGCTCAACCTTGGGCCATCATAGTTACCCATCCTGCTATCACTGTTCCCATTTCCTCCGCCGGCTCCAACTTCAAAAATAATCTCACCCTGGGGATCATATGTAAAGGAGGTCACTTTCCTCCACACATCTTCATAATTGGGATTAAGGGTATGCTGGTCTCTTCTCGCCATTAATTCTTCACATTCTGTTTTAGCAATATTGTAATAGTTCAGGTAATCACTTCTGCGTTCCATTTGTCCGTTGCTGCGCAAAGAGTATCCTCCACGATGTAAAGCCATTTTTGCCCGCAGAGCTTTTGCGACAGCTTTTGTGATTCGTTCATTCCGGGGACCGGCTTCTGTTCTCCAGGGTAATAAATCTGCAGCCACTGCCAGGTCAGCTATGAGAAGGTCATATACAGAATCACGGTTTGATTTCGGAATAAACAAAGCTGTTTGTTTGTAAGCAGGTACCATTGGTGCAGGCACATCGCCCCAATTCAACATCAACTGGAATAAATATTGTGCTCTTAATGTCAATGCTTCACCATGTAAACGTTTCAAAGCTGCCTGGTCTGTTGCTGATCCGCTGGTGTATTGCGGCATTAACGGGATCTGTTCAATACACAAATTTGCTTTTTCAACACCCCTGTACAACTGGCGGAACGGGTTTGAAATTTCGGAATTGGTCAGCAATAACTGGTAACGGCCAACACCTCTTCTGCCATTATCAATATTTCCACTTACGATGCCTTCATCAGAGTCATACGGATAATACATACTGATACGGATACCATAACCGTTATCACCCTGTAATTCATCATAGACACCAACAATGGCAGTGGTAGCATTGGCTACATCTGAAAAAGCCTGTGGTATACTGTATTGTGATACCGGTTCAACTTCTGTATATTTTTTACATCCAACAGTGGATAATAATGCCAGCAGCATTACTGTACCTGTTAATGATTGAATGATCTTATTTTTCATATCGAATAGTTTTTGTTTGTTAGAAAGTAACGTTTACACCAAATAACCATGTTCTTGCCCTGGGATAGGCTGCAAAGTCCACACCCGGTGTCAATGGATCACTTCTCCGGGCTGTTACATCAGGGTCATACCCTGAATAATTGGTGATAGTGCCCAGGTTGTTCACCGTACCATATATCCTGAAGTTGGAGATCTTCAATTTGCTTAACATACTTTTTGGAAGTGAATAGCCCAGTGTAACGTTATTGAAACGGAGATATGATCCGTCTTCAATGGCCCAGGAATGTAACCACCAGCGTTGTACTCTTACCGGCGTCCAAATCTCAGCATTGGCATTCATCTTGGTTAATTCTGTAGGATCAGTTATCCGGATACCGGAGGCGTTAATATAGGTGAACCTGTTTTTCATGATATCCAATGTATTCAGGTTCGGGAATGCGCCATCGGTCCATTCAAGTTTGTTCGCATTATAAATATCGTTACCAACCACAAAGTTTACAAAAACGGACAGGTCGAAATTCTTATAAGTAAACTGGTTTGACCAGCCACCTGTGAAATCAGGATTGGCATTACCGATCACCTGCCTGTCTGCATCAGCGGTGATAACGCCATCACCGTTCAGGTCTTTCCATTTAAGCATGCCGGGCTGGGGAATACCATATACACCGTTTACGGCAATTCCGGGTTTGATGGTATAAACACCCGTGGTAGTATTATAATCAAATTCATCCACCTTATAGAAACCATCGGTTACAAAACCATACATTAAACCAATTGGCTGGCCTACCTGCACCAGGTAATCATCTACACCATCAGATCCCTGCCAGCCGGAGTTTCTTGTCTGCGATTGTACACCACCCAGGCTTTCAACTTTGTTTTTGTTGAAAGCAATATTGAAATTAGAATTCCAGCTAAAGTCTTTTTTCTGAACCGGGGTGGCATTCAATTGAAATTCCACGCCCCTGTTAGAAGTGGCGCCGATATTCTGCAGCTGTGAAGTGTAACCTGTTGTTGGAGGAATGGCTACAGCTAACAACAGATCTTTTGCCTGGTTCTTATAAACATCTACCGTTAATTGCACCCTGTTTTTGAACATGGCCAGGTCTATTCCAAAGTTGCTGGTGGTATTTTTTTCCCATCTCAGACTGGGATTGGCCAACGCAGTTGGAGCAAAGCCAGGTAAAATAGAATGGTTGAATGCATATTGTCCGGTTACACCATACAACTGCTGATACAGCAGGTTGCCGATACGGTTATTACCTACAGAACCATATCCAAACCGGAGCTTTCCATCATTCAGCCAGGTTGCTTTTTCGAAGAATTTTTCCCTGGAAAATCTCCAGGCCATAGAACCGGAGGGGAATACCAGTGTTCCGTTATCAGAATTGAATTTAGAGGAACGGTCAGCCCTTAGGTTGAAATTCACTAAATACTTATCGTCATATGCATAGCTCACCCGGCCAAAGAAAGAGGCAATGCGGGCAGCGGGTTCTTCAAAGGAAGTAGGTAAGGGCTGAGCCGAACCGGTTGGGGCAGAACCCAGTCCCATATTGGCCAGTGCTTTTTCTGGCGAAATCTCAGCCGGGAAATACCGGGTTTCGAATGTATTTTGTTTTGAACGAACATCCACAACTTCCTGCCCTGCCAGGAGGGTCAGGTCATGATGTTGTTTATAATTATTTAAGGTGTATTGAAGGATATTTGAATTACTGATCGTGTAATTATTCTGCTGGCCTATAGAAGCCACCGGCAGAGAGCCAAAGTTTCTTGCAGTACCGGTGATCTTACTGTAAAACAGGTCCGTTCTTACAGAAGCATTGTCAAATCCTAAGGTAGACCTGAAAGAAAGATTTTTAAGGATATTATAGTTGAAATAAGCAGTGAGGTATACAGCTTTGGTATATTGTTTCCTGTATTCTGCCTGGGTTAAGATAACCGGGTTTATTGCACCGGCAGAGGCCAGGTAGTACGCTTCATCAAAATCATCGATTCCGAAACCGGGTCTGTCCAGTTCAAATGGCCTGTAGTTGATTGCATGACGAAGACGGTTGGTGGTCCTGGTGCCGCTGTTTGTAGTTCCAGCACCTTGTATTGCCTGGTCAAGATAACGGGCAGTGAAACCTACTCTTAGTTTATCAGATGCTTTATGGTCCAGTTTAAAATTCACCAGTTTCCTGTTGAACCCGGACTCAATCTGAATACCATCTTCTTTATTAGCGGTGAGACTTAAATTAAATGTAGTTGTTTGATTGCCTCCGTTCACAGAGACATTATGTGTTGCAAAATTTGCTTTTCTTCCAAAGACACGGTCCTGCCAGTTAATAAAATTGGTGTTCTTATAGTTGGCTAATGTATCCCATGTGGTCCCGTAGGTTTGGGCAAAACTTGCACTATCTGTGGCAGTGGCTCTTGTTCTTTCATATTGCCAAACCACAAAATCATAAGGTTTCATTACCTCCTGGAACTCTGCCAGCTGGCGATAGCCTATCGAACCGTTGTAGCTAACCTGGGTTTTTCCGGCTTTACCGGTTTTGGTGGTAATGATCACTACACCATTTGCAGCCCTGGCGCCGTAGATAGCTGTTGTAGATGCATCTTTCAGTACGTCCACGGTAGCAATATCCTGCGGAGAAAGAACCGATAATGCATTTTCAACTTGTACTCCATCAACAATGTATAAGGGTGAATTGTCTTGTGTGATCGAACCACCGCCTCTTACCCTGACAATGATTTCAGCCCCGGGAGCGCCTTCACTCGATGTTAACTGCACACCGGCCAGTTTTCCCTGTAAAGCTTCTGCTGCAGACGAAAGGGGAAAATCTTTTAATTGTTTGGAATTCACTGAAGAAACAGAACCTGTCAGGTCCTTTCTTTTAATAGTACTGTAACCTACAACTACCACATCTTCCAGTGCTCTGACTTCTGCAATCAATTCGGCATCAATTACAGTCCTGCCATTAATGCTTGTTTCAAAAGCTATGAAAGAAGCACTGGTAAACACAAGGGTGGTGGCTTTGCTGTCCACTGTGATCTTGTAATTACCCTGTGCATCAGTGGTGGTAGCATTTTTAGTGCCTTTTACCGTTACTGTTGCACTGGCTACCGGCTGTTTGTTTTCGGAGGAGGTAACAGTACCTGTTATCTGCCTTCCCTGTGCAAAAATTGAATTGAGCGGAGATAGGGCTGTCAGCAGCAGCAAACATAATCCCACTTTTTTTAGCATTCTGATCATAGTGCAGTTTTTGATGATAACCTGAAATGAAGTTTAATTTTTTAAATCCTGCGGTTTTACCCGCCAGTCGGTTTTCAAAAGGGTGGCAGTTTTAATTCTCCTGCAAAAAAGGTACTACCTGTCAACAGGTATTTTTTGTTACATGAACTATAAGTGTTGTAGAAAATTGCAAGCAGGCCGGGAAGGAAAAGCAGTAGCGATAGTGGTAACTGGCAGCACCAGGCTGTTAGTTTTTAATGAAGTCTGGCAGTACAATCTTTTCATTTTCGGCAAGCAGTTTTCTAATCGTTTTAGCTAATCAGGCAGCATTGTTTAGAATTTTGTCCGTCTTAGCCATAACAAGTCTACACAGAACTTCCATGTGTCAGAATCTTTTTGAAGTATTTTTTTACGCAATCGTTCCCGGTAACGATATCATTTTTAAGGAGTTGTCTTATAAGGAATAATCAATGATGATTATATGCAGAATACCTGTTTCTATTGCCTGATAAAATGCAGCAAAAAAAATAATTTTCAGGTCTTAAAAGTTAAATAAACCGCTGCCAGTCACCTGGCTGTTTAACGGTTTTTAATCGCTAACTTTAAAAATCACTTTTTTAAACTGTTGAGCGTTCTGAACAATGAAATTTGAAGCTGTAACGATAAAAGATATTGCGAAAGCCCTGGGTTTGTCTACTTCTACAGTGTCCCGGGCATTGAGGGACAGCTACGAAATAAGCCCCGAAACGAAGAAGCTGGTACTGGAATATGCCGAAAAGATCAATTATCACCCCAACCCGATAGCGCTGAGCCTGAAGGAGAGGAGAAGCCGTTCCATTGGCGTCATTGTTTGCGAGATTGCCAATAGTTTCTTTTCACAGGCAATCAATGGCATCGAGTCAATCGCCAATAACAACGGTTATAATGTTATCATCTCACAAAGCCGGGAATCGGCTGAAAGGGAATTGCTGAACCTGCAATACCTTACTTCCCGTTCTGTTGACGGACTGATCATATCGGTATCAACAGAAACGAAAGATTTAAGCTATTTCAGGGAACTGCATGACAGGGGAATGCCCATTGTCTTTTTTGACCGCATTGTCGATGAAATTGAAACACACAAGGTGATTGTCGATAATTTCAAAGGGGCATATGATGCCACAACACATCTTATCAAATGCGGGTATAAACGGATTGCGACCGTTTGTAATGCGGCAGTTTTATCCATTGCAAAAGAACGTCTGGCCGGTTATAAAGCTGCTCTTACTGATAATGGGATGGAAATAAATGAAGCCCTGGTAAAATATTGCCAGCATGGAGGAATGATAATGGATGAAGTAGAGGAAGCCGTACAGGAATTGTTTAAAGCCCGGCAAAAACCGGATGCTATTTTTGCATCAGCCGATAAACTGACGACGGGATGCCTGCGAATATTAAAGGCAAAAGGCTTGTCTGTACCGGATGATATCGGGTTGATTGGTTTTTCCAACAGCGAGCTGACGGAATTATTAGATCCCCCTCTTTCTATTATAAAACAACCGGCTTTTGAAATGGGTGAAATTGCCACCAGCCTATTATTGCAGCTGATAGAAAGTAAACGGCCTGTTACCGACTTTGAAACCAGGGTACTTTCTACCGAATTACTGATCCGGGAGTCAACCAAAAAACAGAAACAGAAAACAAAAGAAATAGCCTCCTGACATAAAATGGATTGGCCCCGGATTTCCCGGGGTTTTGTTTTGGAACACTACAGTTCAGCCGCTATATTTGCACTCCCAAATAGGGGGTTTAGCTCAGCTGGCTAGAGCGTTTGCATGGCATGCAAAAGGTCACCGGTTCGACTCCGGTAACCTCCACTGAAAACCAATGTTTTATAAGATTAACGAATATCTATTTAGTACCATAATTATACAATTGGGTACGAAATGGGTACGAAAAATCTAAAAGGTACCGTAAGTATTGAAAACATTGGTGGAAGAATAAGGTTAAGATGGAGATTTCAACAAAAGAGATTTTCACTTAACCTTTTTCATTTTAACAGAGTTAATTTCCTTAATGCAAAAGTTATTGCTGTCAATATTTAACCGCCAAAAGTGGTTATGTGTATATTTATGTGAGTAATGAGAGCCCCGTAAATGTGTTCTTTGACAACCTGCAGGTAGTACATACAAGGAGTGCCATACTGGAAGAAACGCATTACTATCCGTTCGGGTTAATAATGCAAGGGATATCAGGCAAAGCGTTAGCATTTGGAAATCCCTACAATAAGTTTAAATATAACGGAAAGGAAGAGCAAAGGCAGGAGTTCAGTGATGGTTCAGGTCTTGAGTGGTTAGATTATGGTGCAAGGATATACGATGCACAGATTGGGAGATGGCATGTGGTTGACCCAATTGCCGGAAAGTATTTTTCTTCGACCCCTTATAATTATGTTGACAATAATCCAATTAAAAGAACTGACCCTGATGGAAAGGATTGGTTTAGAAATGAGACAACAGGCGCAATAGAATGGAGAGCAATTAAGGGAAAACAAGGGGAGCAGAAAAGCCTTAAAGGGAGTTCGGATACTTGGACTAATCTTGGTTCATTAATACTAAGATTTGATGGGAAATCTTTAACTGTGTTTTCTCAATCTGAAGACGAGGAAGGCAATTTAACAATGAACTCTACAAGCTTTGGCGCAGTATCAGGTAAAGGAGAAGAGGAAGGAGGTGACAAAATAAAATTCGATTACTCAAAGGAAGCTCAAAAGAAAAAGAACTTTGGCCCTATACCTGAAGGATTATATTCAATTTCCACTTATATTTTTGATGAAAAAACAAATCCATCTGGATGGCAAGATTGGGAGATGGACATGCAAAAAAATCCTGAGCAACGCTTTTTGGGAAAATTTGGTAGGGGTAACTGGCCTGGCGGAAAAAAATCTTGGGGAACTTTAAGATGGGAGTTGAAAGCGGAAAATGCTAATACTTATGGAAGGAGTAGTATGTTTTTACATGGCGGAGATGTTTGGGGTAGCCGAGGATGTATAGACGTTGGAAGCAGTATTCAATCCGCAGGTGCTGGATTTAAGTTGGGAGGAAGTTCAATCAATGGAGAAAAATTCCCTGATAAAGTTTATTTACAAGTAATATACCCTCAAGATAAACAAGTTATAATACAGAATACTCCAACCTCAAAAGGTTTAAAAGTCATTAATTAATATATGAAAATAGTGAATCAATTTTTATTTTTTTTTGGTATCGCCATACCGGTTTTAGTTCTCATATTGAATATTGTTGATATTACTAACTTGTACCAACGTAATAGTAATTATCCCTTTGGTAGTGAGTTTTTCTCTTCATATTCTATATACAGCTCAAAAAGTACTTATATCGTCTATCTTGCAGTACTTTCCATTTTGGCTATTTTAATGATTATTTATGCCTACAAAAAGAGATGGATAACATATAGTATACTTTTTGCTATAAGCGCAACGCTTTTTTTATATCCTCTGCTTGCTAATGATTAAAAGTAAATCCCCAGTTCTCCTTAGTCTTCGGTTCTTTGAAAAATTTATAAGTTTTAGGTAAGACACAACAGCAGCTTCCCACTTTTTATGGAACACGACAATGGTGGAGCTGGCTGTAAGTATTTTGCAAATTTACCAGTGAATAAGTTTGGAGGAAATAAACTCACAAATAATCAGTTCATCCGCAGATTCAATAAAGACGATTGTATACTTCTTTTTGTAGGGAAGACATTTATAGCCTAACGCAAGCCGAACGGGTTCTTTACAAAGGTGATACGCTTTTCTTGCATCAGCCATTTTAATAATGTAATCATACACATTGTCAGCAAATTTTTCTGCCGTCGCTAACAAGCCTTTTGATTCAATGTATAAGGCGATAGCCGCAATATTTTCGGCAGCAGCAGGTTCTATTCTTATTTTTCTGCTGCCCATTTATTAATTAGCTTTTTACTATATGCCCTGGCTTCTTTTACTGATAATAATCTTGCCGGTCTTGTTTTCAATGCTGCTTTTTTTTGTAGTTCCTGATATTCCTTTTCAGGCAGCAGTACATATTTCTTTTTATCTATTACTAATTGTGTCATATTCTAAAGGTACAAAATATTTTGAACCAGATAACCGTATTACCCGTCCTGTACCCTATATATAAAGTCCTGTCATACAGTTAGGCATCAGCTGAAAACGAAGTATAGAATTGGATGCCTATTTACTTTTTAACAGAGACTCAGAAGAATGAGCGGGGCAAGAAATTATTTTTAAATACAGAAAACAAGATTCTGGCCAAGGCCAGTGCTTTATTATTTACGGCTCTTATAGAGCCGATACTTCGTCGCAGATGAAGGGCAACCGCTCAACAGTCTACCGAAAACGTGGGGATAATTAAAGTTTAATTAACCCTTCATCTACCCCCTTTTTTAGACCAAAAAAAATTAATAGTAATAATAGTACGATCATGTATAGAATTATTTTTTTACGCCCACTCTTAAGTTGAATCTCATTGAACTCATATAGTTCTAATTTTTTTTTTGTATAAAAACAGAAAAGGGAAATTAAAATTGGTGTAAAAAAAACTATAGTATTAACCCACCCTCTTAGTTTACTGTTCTCAAAATTTATGGGTCTAAAAACGTAAGTTGGTATTTTAAAGATTAAAATAAATAAATACAGGTGCATTGCAATCAGTAATGCAGTAAGAAGTATAGTCGAGAAATAAGGCGTTGTTTGCTTTGCATCATTATTAAACATATGGTAAATAAATGCAACTATTCTTTTCATATATTATATTTTACCACCAGTCAAAAATAGCATCCGTAATTCCAAATACATCACTTAATGTTGTAATTACACCAACAACAGGGTTGACTTTATTAAATAATTCAAATGCTGCTAGCCCAGTTTTTAAAAGTGCTTTTGTTGCTCTTCCGAAACTTGGCTTATCAACAAAATCGCCGATAGCATTTGTAGCGTCGTAGACACCTAAGGCCTTCCCCAGAACATCAAGAGTTTTTGTAGCTACTTTATCAACTGGAAAATCTTTCGGCGTTCCTTTCTCAATTGCAAGTTCACCACCCGCAATTCCCGTTGCCGTTACTTCTAAAAATCCATCAACACCTTCTTTCGAAACTCCCGTTCCGCCCTCTTTTCCCCTGTCAGTAGGTGGTTCAGCATTGGCAGGATCAGCTTGTGTAGTTGTAGGCTTCCCATATTCTAGTTGAGTGGCGGTTCCGTCGGCATTTAACTGATAGGGCTTTGTCTCTACATCACTATCCGTATAGCCCCTTTCTACTACTTTTGTTTCTCCTAAATATCTGACATTTGTATAATTACTTCCATTGACGTTTGCAAAAGCAGCCCAATCATTAGCATCTTTTTGACTCTTTATATCTTTACGCCAGATTATTTGGTCATTTCCGTATTCGTCAGCATATCTTATCCAATCAGTAGGAGCCATCCCATCCGGGTCAATATATCTTAATGGATTATCAAACGCATAATTGTACGGAGAGTAACGCCGCATTTTTTCACTCAACGGGTCTATATGATTCCATCTTCCTATTTGGGCATCATATATTCTTGCCCCATAGTCATACCAATCTAACCCCGAACCATCAGAGAACTCTTTTGATTGTTGTTCTTTGCCGTTGTATCTGTTTTTATTTTCTGGAGTGTTGTTTAAAGCCTTTGACGATACTCCCGCCATTATTAACCCGAACGGATAATAATACCCGGTTCAAAGAACTTACTGCAATGTACAAAATCAGTTGTAAAATACTAGATTAGAAAACCTCGATTTCAAGTCAAGCCTGTTACTTCGTATAAGCCCAATGTCGGCTGCTACACACTATGCTGTTCACCGCCAGACATGGGCAGGAAAGTTTACGGGTGGGGCGGAGGAGACGTTGGAAGAGAAAAATCAGTCTTGAAAGTAAAGCAGTGTGGGTTGATTGTTTCTAATATCATAGTCATTGAGTTTTAGGCATAAAAAAACCACTCCGAAGAGTGGCTGTATTTTGAAGTATTTGAAGAAGGGCTTTTAGCCTTCATAAATAGACTGTCTGAATCATTCATTAATTATTCCTTTGTGGGATATTGCCGTTAAGTTTATACTGCTTGTTATCAGACTTTATTTCAGTAATCATCATCTCAGTAATTCTTAATTGATAATCAAAGTCGAGATGATAATTATTAAATAAGGATGTTATCGCCATTAAATTCTCTTTAAGTTCATAAGACTTTGTAAAGACAAGCTCTTTACCGAATATGTAGCAAAAAAATTGTTTCCCATGTGAGGCCATTACTCCAAACTTTATTATGGTAAAAAATGATTTTCCACTGGTGTCTTTTACAATTTCACGACTAAAAACTACCTTTCTGTATTTGTTGATGTCGTTCACTTTCTCAAGTTCACCTTCTTTTATTAGTCTCTTAATTAAAATGCTATCCAAAGAACGATCATTGACTTGCGAAAACAAAAGGGAGTTTGTTCCAAGTAGAAATATTAAAATCAAATAAAGCTTCATATTCAATTAAATAAAAATAAAATGACTCAATAATATTTTTTAAGGATGGTCTGCTTTAATATAGTCGTTTCAACATCTTCAGGGCCTCCGGGATAATTTTCTACATCATTTTTTTCGCCCAGTTTAAAATTACGCATTTGCATCTGTAAGTTTTTGTTATCTGCAGCATGCACAAGTTCGTGTCCTGCATTTCCCATAAAGGCTCCCTCAGCATCATTCATTCTATAAAGAACTTCATACATTAATCCTTGCTTGCCAGAAAAACTTCCTCCGCCATCCACATATTTCTTATTTTCTCGATTAGGTGACTCAAATAATGTTATATCAACTCTTTTGATAACTGCTGTTTGAGTTGCTGCATCCCATGTATAGTCAGCAATTTGAGATTGCCCAAAACTACCCGGATTGGGTTTGTTCGATATTGTCATAGTAATTCCCCACTTCGCATCTTGAGCTTTGTTTAGCATTTCCAATCCCTTTTCGGTTTTCGCTAAACTATTTCCAACCCTTTTCCACTCTCTCGTGGCATTTTTACTCCACTTTAATGTGCCGTCTTTCCTTACAGTATATTTGATTGCTTTACCTTTTTTGTC
>Ga0209063_1000637_pt1 | contig 21423 bp, 22 predicted proteins | sample KloWWTmeKNB19Kit_FD_187177 | JGI IMG/M metagenome (GOLD analysis project Ga0209063, IMG submission 187177) | Active sludge microbial communities from Klosterneuburg, Austria, studying microevolution and ecology of nitrifiers - Klosterneuburg... | ecosystem: Engineered > WWTP > Aerobic digester >... | reverse complement strand
CGGTCGGGTCAGCAGCGGATACCCGTTCTCGGCCTCGGCCACCTGGGCCTGCAGGCTGGCCCAACTGCCGGTGTCGGCGTGGGCCACGGCTGCCGCGTCACCGTCTTCGAACAGGGCCAGCAACAGGTCGTGCATGTCCCTGCGTGCATCCTCGTCCGGGATCACCGGCGGATCGAGCAGGTCCCAAAGGCATTCGGCAACGTTCTCGAGGCGTGCCGCAACGTGCGTGCTCTGCAGAACGCGGCAGGTACTGGCCAGGGCTTCGGCGTCCTCGGCCAGCACCAGAGCGGCATTGATGTCCCAGTCGTTCTGGCACAACTGCTCGCCGCGACGACGCAATGCACCCGCCCGTTTGGGAATCTGCTGGACCAGGGATTCGCGACGCTGGTCGGGATCGTGGTGGCGGGAGCTGAGCGCGTTCACGGCAGCAACGTTCCTGACATCCGGCAAACGTCCGCATGCGTCCGGCGCACTGCGCTGACAGTGGGTTCAACCCGGAATGCGTTTGTTGCGAACGAATCGGCTGGCATGGTCCCCCCGGATCCCGTCCCGACTATACCAGCGCCGTCTCAGAACGGCTTGACCACGACCAGGATGACGATGCCGATCAGCAGCACGCTCGGCACTTCGTTGAACCAGCGCAACCAGCGGCTGGAGCGTCGCAATTGATCCTGGCGTGCTTGCGCCACCAGACGCGCCAACATGGCGTGGTAGCCAAGCAAGGCGACCACCAGCGTCATCTTGGCGTGGAACCAGTGCCCCTGCACAAGATAGTCGGGTGCCTGCTTCATCCACCATGCCGTCAGGGCCAGCCCGAAGCCGACGGCCAGGGCCATGCCGATGTGGGTCATCACCAGCAAGCGACGCTGCATCACTTTCAGGCGCCCACGCACGTCGGGCTCTGCGGCCTCCACGAAATAGACGAGCAAGCGCGGCAGGTAAAACAGCCCGGCAAACCAGGTCACCATGAAGACGATGTGAAAAGCCTTGAGCCAGAGCACGTTGGGGTTCCTGCGGCGGAAAGGGCGCAAGTATAGGCCGGCTGCATCGGCGGGCCGCGCAGGGCGGCTGCCTGGGCGGGCGACAGGCTTGACGATGCCGCGTGGGGATGGCTATAAGCGGAGTCCCGTTTCCAGCTGGACTGGCCGCAACTGGCAAACCGATGAGTCCGCCGCGTTTCGTCATCCGCCAGTTGGATCCCGGTCGCGCCCGTCGCGCATGGGTGTTTGCGATCCTGATCTGGATCGGCTCGCTGATCCTGGCCGTGGTGTTCAGCAGCCTGTGGCTGGCGCCGCGCTTGGCCAATACCGGTGCCTCGCTGCCGGTGTCGGCTATGGATACCGATGAATTGCGCAAGCGCATCGCCGTACTCGAACGCTCCGAACAGGTGGCCAAGGCTGCGCTGGGCGAGTTGCAGGGCACCTTGCGTGACAAGGATGAGGAAATTGCCGGTTTGCGTGCCGATCTGGCGTTCTATGGCCGGCTGGTCGGTGGCGCCAAGCGCGAGGCGTTGGCCGTGCACGACCTGGTCTTTGCTCAGGTGGCCGGTTCCAATGCGTGGAATTTCACCGCCACCCTGACGCAGAACTTCAAGCGCGGCCAGGAAACCACCGGGCGTCTGACCCTGTCGGTGACCGGCATTCGCGATGGCAAGCTGGAAACCCTCAACTGGAAAGACCTGGCCCAGCAGTCCGATGGTTCCGGAATCGGCTACGCGTTCAAGTATTTTCAGAAGATCAACGGCATCATCATGCTCCCGGCCGGATTCGAGCCGAACCGTGTTCACGCCGTGGCCGATGGCGAAGGTGGCCACAGTGAACAGGATTTTCCCTGGGGTGGGGCAGCCAGGACCGAGGAGACACAAGACAATGTTCGGCAGTGACAAGAAAGGCCACAACGGCATGGCGGCGATCACCACCCTGATTGCCGAAGGCACCACGATCCGCGGTGACATCGAGTTCGAGGGTGGCCTGCATCTGGATGGCGAAGTCGAGGGGGCAATCGCCGCGCGCGGCGACAAGGCGGTGTTGACCTTGAGCGACAAGGGGCGTGTCAGTGGCGAGATTCGTGCCCCGAACGCGGTCATCAATGGCGTGGTCAAGGGTGATATCGTCGTATCCGAGCGCCTGGAACTGGCGCCACAGGCGCGCATCGACGGCAATGTCTACTACAAGGTTCTGGAGATGGCCGCGGGCGCGAAATTGAGCGGCAAGATGGTCTACCAGGCCGAACCACCCCGCCAGTTGAGCGGGCCTGGCACGAAGGCCGGCGAGTCGGCATCTGCCGAGGCCGAGGCAGAAGCAGCCAGTGCTTGAATTGGCCTTGTTCGCCACGATCTTGATCAATCGCCCCTGAGCCCGGATTCCACCCAGCACCATGTCGGACATCGCCACACCCACCTACCTCGACAGCACCGAAGCCCCGCTGCAATTCACGGCAGCGGCAGCAGGCAAGGTGACTGAACTGATTGCCGAGGAAGGCAATCCGCAGCTCAAGCTGCGCGTCTACATCAGCGGTGGCGGTTGTTCCGGCTTCCAGTATGGCTTCACGTTCGACGAGGAGCGCGCAGAAGACGATCTTCAGATCGAGCGCGATGGCGTGTTTCTGCTGGTGGATCCCCTGAGCCTCCAGTACCTCGCGGGTGCCGAGATCGACTACTCCGAATCCCTCAGCGGCGCCCAGTTCGTGATCCGCAATCCGAATGCCAAGACCACCTGCGGCTGCGGGTCGTCGTTCACTGTCTAACGGGAATCGGAGTGCTTTCCCTTCTCCCGCTTGCGGGAGAAGGTGCCCGTAGGGCGGATGAGGGTGGAGCTTGGGCTTGCTCGAAACCTTTCGCTTGCGAGTTGCACCACCCTCACCCCAACCCTCTCCTTTATGCCCTCTAGGTACGCCAGCGGGACAGGGGGAATTCACTGTTGCGGTGGAAAAAAATTCGAGATGACCAGCCGTTCGGCTGTTGAAAGCCGGGAGTCGTTGCTGTTCCGCCTCTCCCGCTGGCGGGAGAGGCCGACGCGCAGCGGCGGGTGAGGGTGGAGCTTGGGCTTGCTCGAAACCTTTCGCTTGCGAGTTGCACCACCCTCACCCCAACCCTCTCCTTTATGCCCTCTAGGTACGCCAGCGGGACAGGGGGAATTCACTGTCGCGGTAGAAAAAATTCGAGATGACCAGCCGTTCGGCTGCTGAAAGCCGGGATTCGGGCTTTTTCTGCTGTCGTCCCGGCGCAGGCCGGGACCCAGTGATTTCCCGGGATTTCGCACAAAGGCGCTGGGCCCCTGCCTTCGCAGGGGCGACGGTGGATTTGTCGTTGGGAATCGGGAATCGGGATTCGGGAACAGGGAATGGTTGAAGGGCAACAATCCGTCGCAGCCGACCTGATGATTCTCCAATTCCCCTTTCGGGCATACGATGCGCAGCATGAGTGCCTCTGAACGAAGCCGTCAAAACGTGTTTGCCGGCATGCAACTGGATCGCTGCAGCGAGCGCCGAGCCGACACCAACTGGGTTGAACAGGCATGGCATTCGCAGGAGGCGCGCTTTGTCCTTGTCGATGCGGAAGGCAAGACTCTGGCCAATGCCGCGCACAGCGCGCTGCATCTGCTGGATGGCAACGAGCGCCAGCGCTGGTTTGCCGATGCGCAGCCGGTGCTGCTTGGGGTCGATACGCACCACGTTCCATACTTTGCCCTCGCTTCGGATTCCGTGCAGGGCGAAACCCTTGCTGCCGCCTGCGGCTGCGCACAACTGGACCTGCGCCGCGCCGGCCTTGAACTGCCGGCCTTCGAGGCCGGGTTGTTTGCCTATGCGCGCGGCCTCCTGCACTGGCAGTCGCGCACGCGCTGGTGTGGTACCTGCGGGCACGCGCTGGTGCTGGAGTGGGCCGGTCATCGCGCCCGTTGCAGCAATCCGGCCTGCGCACTGGAGCACTATCCGCGAACGGATCCGGCCATCATCGTGATCGTGAGTTGGCGCGATGCCTGCCTGCTCGGTCGCCAGGCATCCTGGCCAGCGGGTCGTTTCTCGACCCTGGCCGGGTTCGTCGAGCCGGGCGAAACCCTGGAAGATGCGGTGCGCCGCGAAGTGTTCGAGGAAGCCGGCGTGCGCGTGGTGGATTGTGACTATCACTCCTCGCAGCCCTGGCCATTTCCTTCGTCGCTGATGCTGGCGTTCACGGCACGGGCAGAGGATCCGAGCATCAAGGTGGGTGAGGAAATCGACGAAGCGCGATGGTTCGAGGTGGATGATTTCGTGCGTGGCGTTGAACGCGGTGAGCTGAAGTTGCCGCCACCGCTGTCCGTGTCCTGGCGCCTGATCGCACACTGGTTGCGCATGGCCGGTGGCCTCGAGCTTGCCGAGCTGAAGCGACCCTCTGCAAAGGGATGACTGGACGGCGCAGCGGCACGGGCTACAATCCACCGGTCTGTCGTTTTCGTCGGATCCCATGGCCACGACACTGATCGCGATACTGATTGTGCTGCTGGGTACGCATGCGATTCCCGACCTTGCGCGTGCGCGGCGTTTTGCCTGGTTGAAGGATGCCTTTGGCGGCGGCGATGGCAAGCCGGGCGACGAACTTTCCCGCACCCTGCTGGTTGGCGCACTCATCCTCATCCTGACGGCGCTGCTGCAGTCGGTCCTGCACCGACACTGGTTTGGTTTGCTGGAACTGGCATTCATGGTCGTCACCCTGTTCCTCAGTTGGGGACCACGTGATCTCGACAGCGATCTGGATGCCATCGCCAAGGCACCCGACAGCGAGCAGCGCCGCGCCGCTGCGCAAGCCTTGCATGATGGAATCAGTGCGCAGGCGGTGTCGTTCACCGCGGCTGGCCTCGTGGAGTCCAGCTTTGCTGCGGCCCTGTCGCGCCAGTTTGGCGTGCTGTTCTGGTTTGCCGTACTGGGTCCGGTGGGTGCCGTCGGCTACCGGCTTGTGCAACTGCTTGCGCGCTCGGGCGCATTTGCCGAGTGTGTCGGCGCCAGCCAGCCCCGCTTCGAGCGTGCGGCGCTGGTGCTCGACTGGGCGCCCGCGCATCTGCTCGCCTTCTCGGTGGCCCTGGTTTCGGACTTCGATGCCACGCTGCGCGCCTGGCGTGATTACCACGCCAACCAGGGGCGCGGGTATTTCACCCTGGACCTCGGCTTCCTCGCCGTCATCGCCCGTGCCGGCGTCGATGCGGACGTCATTGCCGAGGATGGTGATGATGGTCGCGTCGGCGATCCGCTCGCCGAACTGGCGGATTCACGCCTGCTGCTGCGTCGCGTGCTGTTCGGCTGGATTGCCTTGATCGCCATCGTCGTCCTTGGCGGCTGGGTGGGGTAAAGCCGGGAACAGGGAATGGAGAATCGGGAATAGTCAAAGCCAAACGGAGCGCCGGTCTGCGATTCCCCGTTCCCGGCCTTCAGGCCCAGTTGCCGCGCAACGTGCGCACGCGCTGCTCCAGCATGGCCGCGCTGGCATCGGCAGGCGCAACCGGTTCACCCACGGCCAGCACGATGCGCGACCAGAAGCGGCGCGGCAGGCGCATGCGGCCGGGCGCACTGTCGCGGCGGCTGAAGATGCTGCCCCACAGGCCGCGGATGGCCAGCGGCACGACCGGCACCTGGCGTCGGGCCAGGATGCGCTCGACGCCCTGGCGGAACGGCGCAATTTCACCGTCCGAGGTCAAGCCGCCCTCGGGGAAAATGCACACGATCTCACCCTCCGCGAGTGCCTGGTCGACGGCATCGAATGCCGATTCCAGCAGCGCCGGATCTTCCTTTGCCGACGCGATCGGGATGGCCTTCGCGGTCTTGAAGATGAAACTCAACACCGGTATCCGGAAAATCTTGTAGTACATGACGAAGCGCGCCGGCCTGCGCACGCTGCCGCCGACAATCAGGGCGTCCATGAAACTGACGTGGTTGCAGACCAGCAGGGCGGGGCCGCGCTCGGGAATGTTGTCCAGGCCATCGGTGCGGATCCGGTAAAGGGTGTTGATGAGGATCCACGACAGGAACCGCATCAGGAATTCCGGCACCAGGGTGTAGATGTAGATGGCCACCAGCACGTTGAGCACGGCGGTGGCGAGGAAGATCTGCGGAATCGTGAATCCCAGCTTGGCAAGGCCGATGCCAAAGGCAGCCGCGCCGACCATGAACAGGGCATTGATGATGTTGTTGCCGGCAATCACGCGCGAGAGCTCGTTGCGCGGAGCGCGGCTCTGTACCAGGGCGAACAGTGGAACGATGTAGAAGCCGGCAAACACGCCGATCAGGGTGAGGTCCAGGGCGATGCGCCAGTTGCCTGCCGCGGTGAGGAACGCAAGCGCATCCAGCCCCTGCGCCACGGAAAGCTCCGGTCGCGCAAAGTAGAGATCAATTCCAAACATGCTCAGGCCAATGGACCCGAACGGCACCAGGCCAATCTCGATCTTGTGCCCGGACATGCGCTCGCACAGCAGCGAACCGGCGCCAACACCAATCGAGAACAGGGCCAGTACAAGGATGGCGACCGACTCGCCGCCACCGAGAAACAATTTGGTGTAGTTCGGCAACTGCGCGGTGAACACGCCGCCAAAAAACCAGAACCAGGAAATGCCGAGCACGGCATTGAACACGACACGATTCTTGCGCACGAAACCGAACACGCGCGCGGTCTCGCTGAAAATGTTCCAGTTGAACTTGAGATCGGGCGCCGTGGCCGGTGCCGGGGGGATTTCGCGGCTGACCCAATAACCTGCAACGGCGATGCCGATCACCAGGATGGACGCCGCCGTCGGCCCGCCCTGGCCAAGTGCCATCAAGGCGCCGCCGGCAATCATGCCGAACAGGATCGCCAGCGACGTACCCATTTCAATCAGGCCATTGCCGCCGACCAGCTCCTCGCGCGTGAGCGCCTGCGGCAGGATCGCGTACTTGATCGGGCCGAATATCGTGGAATGCAGACCCATCAGGAACAGCACGCAGAACAACAGCCAGACGTTGTGCGCATGGAAGGCGTAGGCGGCCAGCGCCATCGCGCCGATCTCGAACAGCTTCACGTAACGGATCAGGCGGGTCTTCTCGTACTTCTCGGCCAGTTGTCCGGCACTTGCCGAAAACAGGAAAAACGGAAGGATGAACAAGGCCGGTGCGATGTTGGAATAGAAGCCCACATCCTGGTCACTCAAGCCCAGGTGAAAGGCAACCAGCACGATCATCGCCTGGCGAAAAGCGTTGTCGTTGAAAGCCCCCAGCGCCTGGGTGGCGAAAAACGGCGCGAAGCGACGGGCACGCAGCAGGCTGAACTGGCTTTGCTCGGACATCGAATCCATTTCCGTGGGATGGTCAGCGCAGTTTAGGCCAACCCGAATCAGGTAGCGTACCCGTCCGTCGCGGGGGTTGGCCCGCGACGTTCGTCAACAGTGCAGGCTGGGCCCTGGCCGGAATGCAAAGCGTGCAACATTGCCAGATGCAACGAGTTCCGCCACGATGCGCGGCGGGAGGGTTGGCGCATGCATGAGCTGGCCACGTTGCGTCAGATCCGGATCGGAACCGTGCGCCGCTGGCGCTACGTGGTGCCTCGCGAACGTTCTGCAGTGGGCACATTCGCCGACGCCATGGAAAAGGACCTGAGCGAAGCGGGCGTCGCCGAATCCGTGCGTCAATCGCTGGCCACGGTGCTCGATGAACTGCTCGCCAATGTGATCATGCATGCGCAGGGTGCAAACGGTCCGATCCACGTGCGCATGCGGGTGACCCACGAAGAATTGGTGGCGCGCCTGCGCTACTGCGCACATGCCTTCGATCCCACGGCCATTGCGGCAACCCATCTGCCGACCAGCATTGCCGCCGCAAAACTGGGTGGAGTCGGCATCGCCATGGTGCGCGCCATGACCGAGGAGTTTTCCTACCAGTACCGGCGCGGCGAAAACCACTTGCGCGTGCGCTTGGCGCTTTAGGGAAGGTCTGAACAAATATTGTCGCGAGCAAGCTCGCTCCCACCATTGCTTGATTTTGTGGGAGCGAGCTTGCTCGCGACGAATGAGTTCCGTACTTGTTCAGAGTTTCCTTGGATTCGGGATTGGGGATTGTGAAGCCGGGAACGGAGAATGGGGAATCGGGAATGGTCTGGGAGCAGAAGCAACCACGAAGCGTGCTTCGCCTGAGCGATTCTCTATTCCCCATTCCCGACTATCGCGCCAATGCTCGATGGCCAATATCGCGTCGATGGAAGCTGCCGGCGAAATGGATTTGGTCCACTGCGGCGTAGGCATGCTTGCGGGCAGCGGAGAAATCCGAACCGAGTCCACAAACCGTCAACACGCGACCACCGGCACTGACCACCTTGCCTGCGTCGAGCCGTGTGCCGGCGTGGAAAACCTTCACGTCCATTTCGCGTGGTCCGTCCAGTCCCTCGATTTCATCGCCCACGCGCACCTTGCCGGGGTAACCCTTGGCTGCCATCACCACGGCCATTGCCGGTCGCGGGTCCCAACTGGCATGCGCCTCGCGGATGCGTCCGGACAATGCCGCTTCGATCAGTTCCAACAGGTCCGACTTCAGGCGCAGCATGATCGGTTGCGTTTCTGGATCACCCAAGCGCACATTGAATTCGATGACCTTGGGCGTGCCGTCGCGGGAGATCATCAGGCCCGCATATAGGAAGCCGATGAATGGCGCGCCTTCGCTGGCCATGCCGGCCAGGGTGGGACGGATCACTTCGTCCATGATGCGGCGCTCGATGGCGGGCGTGACCACGGGCGCGGGTGAATAGGCGCCCATGCCGCCGGTGTTGGGTCCGGTGTCGGCTTCGCCAACCCGCTTGTGATCCTGGCTGGTCGCCATGGGCAGGGCGTGTTGGCCGTCGGAGATCACGATGAAGCTGGCTTCCTCGCCTTCGAGGAATTCCTCGATGACCACGCGTGCGGAAGCATCGCCAAAGACGTGCGCACCCAACATGTCGTGCAGTGCTTGTTCAGCATCGCCGAGTGTCAGCGCCACCACCACGCCCTTGCCCGCCGCGAGTCCATCGGCCTTGATGACGATGGGCGCGCCATGCTTGCGCACATAGGCCAGCGCCGGATTGATCTCCGAGAAAACCGCGTGGCGCGCAGTGGGGATGTTGTGGCGCTGCAGGAATGACTTGGCGTACGCCTTGGAGCCTTCCAGTTGCGCGGCAATCTTGCGGGGCCCGAAGCAGGCGAGTCCTTCGGCGCGAAAGCGGTCGACGATGCCGAGCACCAGCGGTGTCTCCGGACCGACCACGGTCAACGCCACCGATTCACGCTTCGCCAACGCCAGCAAACCCTCGATGTCGTCCGCGGCGACCTCGGCATTGCGCATGCGCGACTCGCGCGCGGTGCCGGCATTGCCAGGAGCGACGATCACCTCGCTGACTCGCCTGGACGACGCCAGTTTCCAGGCCAGTGCATGTTCGCGGCCACCGCCGCCGATAACGAGGATTTTCATTTGGTCGGGAATCGGGAATGGGGAATCGGGAATGGTTTGGTAGCCGGGAGTGGAGAATGGAGAGTCGGGAATGGTCTGGGAGCAGGAACAAAAGCAACGACGATGCGTGCTTCGCTTGAGCGATTCCCCGCTCCCTATTCCCTGTTCCCGGCTCTAATGCCTGAAATGCCTTACGCCGGTGAACACCATGGCCATGTCGTTTTCGTCGGCGGCGGCGATCACTTCCTTGTCGCGCATGGAGCCGCCGGGTTGGATGACGGCGCGGATGCCGGCGGCGGCCGCCGCATCGATGCTGTCGCGGAAGGGGAAGAACGCATCCGAGGCCATCACGCAGCCGCGTACGGCAAGCCCCGCTTCCTCGGCCTTGATGGCGGCGATGCGCGCGCTGATCACGCGGCTCATCTGGCCCGCGCCGATGCCGATGGTGCGGCTGTCGCGCGCATAGACGATGGCGTTGGACTTGACGAACATGGCCACATGCCAGGCAAACAGAAGGTCGCGCAATTCATCGGTGTCGGGCACGCGCTTCGAGACCACTTTCAGATCGCTCAACATCAAGGTGTCGCGATCGGCGTCCTGGGCCAGCAGGCCACCGGCAATGCGCTTGTAGTCGGTCGATTGCGCTGCCTGTTCGGGCCACTCTCCGGTGGCCAGCACGCGCACATTGGGTTTCTGCGCAAACAGTGCCAACGCGGCTTCATCGACCGCCGGTGCAATCACGACTTCGACAAACTGGCGCTCGAGGATGGCCGCAGCGGTGGATTCGTCCAGACGATGGTTGAAGGCGATGATGCCGCCGAATGCGGAAACCGGATCACACGCGTAGGCCAGTTCATACGCCTTGCCGGCGCTTGCGGCCAAGGCCACGCCACAGGGATTGGCGTGCTTGACGATGACGCAGGCCGGCGTGCGCTGGAAAGCCTTGACGCATTCGAGCGCGGCATCGGCATCGGCGATGTTGTTGAAGGACAGTTCCTTGCCGGCCAGCAACTCGGAACGCGCGATGGTGCCGGCTGGCGCATTGCTCTCGACATAAAGGGCGCCGGACTGGTGCGGATTCTCGCCATAGCGCAGCAACTGCTTGCGCTCGAAAGACAGGTGCAGGCTGGGCGCAAACGGCTCGGTCGAACCGCCGTGTACGCGCGCGCCCAGCCAATTGGCAACGCGGCCATCGTAACGCGCGGTGTGCGCAAACGCCTTGGCTGCCAGGCGACGGCGCAGGTTCAATGCCGAACCGCCCTGGGCCAGCGCCTCCAGCACTTCCGCATAGTCGGCGGGATCGCAAACCACCACCACGTGATCATGGTTCTTGGCTGCCGCGCGCAACATGGCAGGACCGCCAATGTCGATGTGCTCGATGCCCTTGACCAGGCTGCAATCGGGTTGCGCGGTGACCGCCTCGAAGGGATACAGGTTGACCACGAGCAAGTCGATTGGGCTGATGCCGTGTTCCTGCATCACGTCGTCGTCGGTGCCGCGTCGACCGAGCAGGCCGGCATGCACGACCGGATGCAGGGTCTTGACGCGGCCGTCCATGATCTCGGGAAAACCGGTCAAGGCGCTGACTTCGGCAACCGGCAAGCGCGCCTCGCGCAGGCTCTGCGCCGTTCCGCCGGTGGAAATGAGGTTGATGCCGAGGGCATCGAGGCCGCGCGCGAAATCCTGCAATCCGGACTTGTCGGAAACGCTGAGCAAGGCTCGACGAACGGGAACCAGTGAGCTTTCAAACATTGCAGCAGCCGCTAACCAATGGACGGTCGCGCAGTATAGCCATGAAGCGGGCGACCGGCAGACATTCCGGCCTGGGCCCGAATCCGCGCCGGCTTCAGCTCAAGCCGTAGTGCTGGAGCTTCTTGCGCAAGGTGGCGCGGTTGATACCGAGCGCAGCCGCGGCCCGGCTCTGGTTGCCGCCGTACCAGGACAGCACCTCACGCAGCATGGACAACTCGACCTCGCCAATGACCAGCGCATGCAGGCCTTCGGAGGGTTGCGAATCAACGTCCGCAAGATAGCGGCGCACCGCCCGCGAGACGCATTCGCCCAATGCGGGTTGCAAGACGACTTCCTGTGCATCTTCTGCGCGCAGCATGCTGACGGCATTCACTGGAGCGGATCCCCGGGGTCAGGTTGAATCACGGCAAGGTCCGCGCAAATGCAATTTCGATCACGCGGGTCGGTCATCATAGCGCTGGCCGCTTCGCTTGATAAGTACCGGCAACGACTGATTGCGCGAAATGCCGCGCATTGCTGCAATGCGGGTCTGTTTCAGCGCGCGTTTTGCCGGATGGGGTGATTGCCGCGCACACGCGAGCCACTTCACGGTGTTGGCGGGAACTCAGTGGAAGCTGAATTCAAATGCGACGGCATCCTTGCCGGGATCCGCCACTTCGAACACGAGCGCAGCCTTGGCTTGCGGTGCGAGGCCGCGTTCCAGGCTGCGCGGATCGTTCACGTATTCGCCGGGGCGGAAGCGGCGCATGGCGATGCGCTGTTCGTCCAGGTTGGAAAGGGTGATCTCGACGGTCGGGAAGGGCTGGGCGAAGTCCGCGACATTCTGCAGGGTCGCGGAAATGATCAGGGCGCCGGCAACCGAGGGATGTGGACGGATGTCGCGCGAGGCCAGTTGCAGGAGGTTGTCATCGCGGCGCAGGGGCAGCTGGCAATGCAGGTTGGCGCAGACATCCTCGAGCATCGGTCGCAAACCAGAATCATCCAGCCACAGGCTGCGCTTGGCCCATGCAATCTCGCCGCCCAAAAGCAGCAGCAGCACGAATGAGCCCAGCACCCAGCGGCCATTGCCACCGGCCTGGCGTGGCCGGTGCCTGCGCGTGAACTGCGGAACCGAAGCCGGTCGCTCGTGCGTGCGCGATCGATCCTGCGGATCGGCAAACAGCGCGCCTTGATCGCCGCGATTGGGCCGGAACACCGGCAGGTCCAACTGCGGCGGTGCGGCTTGAGTGGCATGCCGTGGCAACTTGCCGATCGGCTCGGGCGGAAGCTGCTCGCTCAGGCTCGGCAGCGCATCAAAAATCGCGTTGCAGTGCGAACAGCGCACGCTGCCATGCGCAGCGGCAAGCTCGGCACCGCCGAGCTTGAAGATCGTCATGCATTCCGGGCATTGGCTGTACATGGTGGGGATTGTAGGTGGTGAAGGCCGGGAATCGGGAATGGGGAGTAGGGAATGGTTGCGAAGCCGAGAATTGGGAATCGAGAATAGGGAATGGTTGCGAAGCCGAGAATTGGGAATCGTGAAAGACAAGAACAAGAGCAAGGGCGAGGCGCGCTCCGCTTCAACTATTCCCCACTCTCCATTCCCGATTCCCGGCCCGTATCCCCTCAATCCGCACCCAGTCGTCACGTTGACTCACGACCAGATCGTCGAACCACTCGGCATAACGTTCGAGCAGTTCCACATGCTGTCCATGCAGGATTCCCGACAAGGCCATGCGTCCACCGGGTTTGAGGCGCGCGGCAAACACTGGGGCCAGTGTGTGCAGCGGGCCGGCAAGGATGTTGGCGACCAGCAGGTCGACGGGTGCGGGATCTTCCGCGCCCGGCAGGTGCAGGCTGATGCGTTCGGCCACGCCGTTGCGCATCGCATTGCTCAGGCTCGATTCGATGGCCTGCGGATCATTGTCCACGCCCTGCACCTGTGCAGCACCCAGCAGGGCGGCGGCAATGGCGAGAATGCCGGAGCCGCATCCGTAATCGATGATGGACTTGCCGGCAAGATCCATGCGATCCAACCATTCCAGGCACAGCGCCGTGGTGGGATGCGTGCCGGTGCCGAAGGCCAGGCCGGGATCCAGACGAATAAAGACGTTGTCGGCAGATTGCGGCGGCTCGATGTTCCACGGATACACCCACAGCCTGCGGCCAAACTGCATGGGCTTGAACTGGTCCATCCACACCCGCGTCCAGTCCTGGTCGGCGACTTCGCGGAACGTGATCTGCGCGGGATCAAGATCCGGCAACAATTCAGCGAGAACCAGCAGCAGGCCGCTGCGATCGGTGTCCGCTTCGAACAGCGCCGTCAGCACGATCTGCGACCACAAGGGCGTTTCGCCAACGCCGGGTTCGAGGATGGCCTGCTCGTTGCTGGTATCGGCATCGGCATCGAGCAAGGTCACCGCCAATGCGCCGACGTCCTCAAGCGCCGCCTCCACGCTCTCCTGCTGATCGGCGCGCAGGCTGAGGGAGAGTTCGATGAAGCCGGGAGTCGGGAATGGGGAGTGGGGAATAGTTGAAGCGGAACGCGCCTCGCCCTTGCTCTTGTTCTTGTCTTTCACGATTCCCTATTCCCTATTCCCGATTCCCGACTCTCGGCCTTGCAACCATTCCCCAATCCCGATTCCCGGCCCTCAGGCCATTCACGATTCTCGAATCCTGACACTTCAATGCATGTCCCGGCCCGGAGCGCCGTGCCTTGAATCACCTCTCCCGCTGGCGGGAGAGGTCGCGCCAAAGGCGCGGGTGAGGGTGGGGGTTCCAGCGTGTGCGAAGGCGTGCGCTTGCGTCCTGCACCACCCTCACCCCAACCCTCTCCCGCCAGCGGGAGAGGGGACAAGCAGATCCTCGAATCCCGAATCCCGGCCTTCAAGCCATTCTCGATTCGCGGCTCTCGGCGATGCGTTTTTCCAGGTAATGGATATTCATGCCGCCGCTGTGGAAGCCGCCGTCGGACATGATGCGCATCTGCAGCGGCAGGTTGGTCTTGACGCCTTCGATCACCACTTCGGCCAGCGCCTGGCGCATGCGCGCGACGGCGGTGGCGCGGTCACGCCCGTGCACGATCAGCTTGCCGATCATGGAATCGTAGTTGGGTGGAATGCGGTAGCCGTCGTAGATGTGGGTATCGGTACGCACGCCGGGGCCGCCGGCGGCGAGGAAGCGCTTGACCAGGCCCGGACTGGGCATGAAGGTGTCCGGATCTTCGGCATTGATGCGGCATTCGATGGCGTGGCCGGTGATGTGGATGTCTTCCTGGCGAATGGAAAGTTTTTCGCCCGCGGCAATCAGCAATTGCTCACGCACCAGGTCCACGCCGGTGATCATCTCGGTGACCGGATGCTCCACCTGGATGCGCGTGTTCATCTCGATGAAGTAGAAGCGGCCATCCTCGTAGAGGAATTCGAAGGTGCCGGCGCCGCGATAACCGATGCGCAGGCAGGCATCGACGCAAACCTTGCCGATCGCCTGGCGCGCGTCTTCGCTGATGCCGGGGGCGGGTGCTTCCTCGACCACCTTCTGGTGGCGACGCTGCATCGAGCAATCACGCTCGCCCAGATGGATGGCGTTGCCTTGTCCGTCGGCGAGCACCTGGATTTCCACGTGGCGCGGGTTCTCCAGGAATTTCTCCATGTACACCTGATCGTTGCCGAACGCGGCCTTGGCTTCGGTCTTGGTCATGCCGATGGCATTGCCCAGATGCGCCTCGGTGTGCACCACGCGCATGCCGCGACCACCACCACCACCGGCTGCCTTGATGATCACCGGGTAGCCGATGTCGCGCGCGATGCGCGTGTTCTCGACGATGTCATCGCCGAGCGGCCCGCCCGATCCTGGCACGCAAGGCACCCCGGCCGATTTCATGGCGCGGATCGCTTCGACCTTGTCGCCCATCATGCGGATGGTGTCGGCGCGCGGACCGATGAAGATGAAACCGGACTGCTCCACGCGCTCGGCGAAATCCGCGTTCTCGGAAAGAAACCCGTAACCGGGATGTATGGCCTGGGCGTCGGTGACCTCGGCCGCGGCAATGATCGCCGGTACGTTGAGATAACTCTCCGCCGCAGGCGCCGGACCGATGCAAACCGACTCATCGGCCATGCCGACATGCTTGAGGTTGCGATCAACCGTGGAATGCACGGCCACGGTCTTGATGCCGAGCACATGGCAGGCACGCAGGATGCGCAAGGCGATTTCGCCGCGATTGGCGATGACGATTTTGTCTAGCATGGGAATCGGGAATGGGGAATGGGGAATGGGTTTGAAGCGGCGGTCATCTTCAGTCTCTCCGCTTGTTCAAGGCATTCATGAGGGCCGTGAGTTTGGCGAAAGTGCTGTCAATCAAGGCGTCAAGTTCCAATGCCGGACTCATGTTTCCGAGACGTGACGCGATCTGGATCTGCGTGGACATTTCTGAGAGCGAACCGCGCGCAATGGAGAGAAACCGAAGGTACTCCTGGGTAGATCGACGCGCGGCTCCTTCTGCGATGTTGGTTGGGATGCTGACGGCAGAGCGGCGAATCTGCGCAGTCAATCCGAATCGTTCATCGGCCGGAAAATCCGACGTCAAGCCATTAGCCTTCTCGACAAGAGTCATGGCGTCTCGCCAAACTTCGAGCCGTTCGTGGGCCCGCTTGAACGATTCCCCATTCTCCATTCCCCATTCCCGGCTGTTCAGCCAATCACAAACAACGGTTCGTCGAATTCCACCGGGTGACCGCTTTCCACCAGCACCGCCAGCACGGTACCGGCCACATCGGCTTCGATCTGGTTGAACATCTTCATGGCTTCGATGATGCCGAGGGTGTCGCCGACCTTGACCTTCTGGCCGACTTTCACGAACGGCGGCGCATCGGGATTGGCCGAGGCGTAAAAGGTGCCGACCATGGGTGAACGCACGGTGTTGCCTGCGGGCAGGTCGGCAGCGGGGCTCACCGCAGGCGCGGGGCCGGCGCTGGCTGCCACCGGTGACGGCGCGGCTGCGGCGTGGCTCACTGCCGGTGGCGCTGCAAGCGGCTGCGCCATGGCCGGCGTCATGTTCTTCGGGTAGCGCGAAAGACGGACGATTTCCTCGCCTTCCTTGATCTCCAGTTCCGAAAGGTTGGACTCTTCCAGCAGGTCGATGAGCTTCTTGATCTTGCGTAGATCCATGGGAATGGCCTTGACGGGCGGCAGCGCGACCACGCGCGTTGCCGGGTTGAAGGGAATGCGTTAGGGAGAACCCAGGCGGCGCAGGATCGCGTCCAGCGCCAGGGAATAACTGTCGGCACCGAAACCGCAGATGACGCCGGCGGCGATGTCACTGAAATACGACTGTCGACGGAACGCCTCGCGTGCGTGCACGTTGGACAGGTGCACCTCGATGAAGGGAATGGCCACCGCCGCCAGCGCATCGCGCAGGGCCACGCTGGTGTGGGTGTAGCCGGCCGGGTTGATCAGGATCCAGTCGGTGCCATCGTGCGCCGCCGCCTGCACCCGTTCGATCAGGGCATGCTCGGCATTGGACTGGAAACTGGCAAGGGCATGCCCGGCCTGCCGCGCCCGCTCCGCCAGGGCGGCATCGATCACAGCCAGACTGGTGCGGCCGTACACGTCCGGCTCGCGGCTGCCGAGCAGGTTGAGGTTGGGCCCATGCAGGACGAGAATGCTTGCCATCGGGTTTCCGGCCGGGGCCGACACCCGGCCCGTTCAAACAGCGGCCTAGTGTCCCGGAAGTCAACCATACTGTCCAGTTCGGCGAAGATCGCCGAAATTCAGCGTGTATCGCTCCGCCGGGTATACGGATTGCATGCGCTCGGCATTCCTCATAACGAATAGCCGTGAACTGCGCTCCAGCACGGCGGATTCCGCCACGGTCCGGTCAAGGAGCGTGTCGGTGCCTGACTGAGGGGTGGGCCAAAACGTGAAGTGTGGTTTGGGCGCGGATTGGGTCATCGCCTTGTCCTTGCAGCGCATGCTTGCTTGGGCCCAGCCTGCGGCGTAGCCTGACTAGATATAACACTCTGGAGATTGCGATGAAAAGGAAACGTAAATTTTCATCGGTCGTCGGACTCGTGTTCGCGCTGGCGTCGACGCCGATTTTGGCAACGGTCGAGCTGGAATGGGTGGGCTTGGGTGAGCCGCCATCATCGCTGGTGTTCAGAAGCGTGGGTGTCTCCGAGATACCTGGCGCATGGGCGAGTCCCTCAGCGGCGACGGAATGGCCGGTTGAGATGAACGTGGATAGGTTGGCGGACTTGCCGGACTGGATCGATCTGAACCTGCCCGATCGAGGCATTTCCACACTCACTCGAGATCGCGGACAAATTCGAGGCCCGGGCGCGTTCGTCTGGTCAGGTCACGGTGACGGCTGCAGTGCCATCTTCACGGCATACCAGAATCGCCTGATGGGGACCATTTCCTGCGTGGATGGCAGTTACCGGATCGCCCTGTCGCCAACCGGCGCGCGCCTGACCCGCCATGTGTTTGGGAACACGCCTCCAGAAGCCATGGACGATGTGGCGACGGTAAACGGCAGTCCGCCAATGGCCTTGCCGGAAGAATTCTCGTCTCTGGATCAGCCGTTCACGCCATTGCTGGACGACCGCATCGATGTGCTGATCTTGTACACGCCGACGGTGACCCAGACCGTCGGCAGCGCCAACGTGCAAATGGCAATGCAGCATCTCGCCGACCAGACCCAGCAGGCGATGATCAACAGTGCCAGCAGCCAAACCGGCTTTCCGTTGACGGGTGTGCACTTGGTGCATGCGCAGGAAGTGCCGCGTGGCGAGACGGAGACGATGGGTGAAGACTTGCTGTATTTGCAAGGCCTCGACGGAACTTCACTGCCAGTCAATATTCGCGACTACTGGGGCGCGGATATCGTCATGTTGGTGCGGGAATCCAAGTCGCAAGGCAACTGCGGAAAAGCCTACACGCCTGGATTTGGCGGTGCTCCGCAGCCGGCGGGCTTTGCCGAATTTGCTCTCGGTGTCAGCGTGCGTGACTGCGATCTGGGCGATTATTCGTTCCAGCATGAATTCGGGCATATCCTCGGCGGCAACCACAATCCCGAGAGCAACAGCAATACGACGCCGCTGGTACCGTGGGCGCAGGCCCATTGGGAGAACCCCATGGCATCCAAGAAGGGGGGCCATCGTAGCCTGCTGTCATACAAGTTCGATGCCCAGCCACCCGACCCCGAGTGCGAGGGCGAGTGCCCGACGGTGCTTCATTATGCCAACGACCAGGTCGACATTTTCGTGGATGGCGTTCTTTTCCATACGGGGGGCGTCAACGAAGAAAATGCGCGGGTTATTGCATTGGTCTCGCCGTACGCCTGGCATTGGCGGAGCAGTGTGGATCGTATTTTTGCGGATGGGTTCGAATAGATGTTCGTCCGCAGCACACTCGGATTGGTCCTGCTGTGTATCGCCGCGTCGGCCTGGGGCGGCTCCGTTGTAATTCCTTCTGATGTAGCCGTGCATCTCGTCGCTGAGCCGAACAGCGAGCTAGTCACAGGGCAACCCGTTGTATTCACGTTATCTGTTACAAACCACGGCCCAGAAATCGTCCCGACGTTTGTTGCAACCAGTTCTCAATTTACTAGCGAATTCAATCTTGGTCTCGGCACATCTGACTGTCAGCATCTAGGGCTAGTCGTTGCAGATGGAAAGACCGTTTACTATTACTACAATTGGATTCCAACGTTCGGAGGTCCCATTGGAATTGGTGAAACAAGAACTTGTCACCTCACCCTTCCAGTGGGTTCGGCCGCGCCCGACATGTGGACGTTTGGGCTGTACTTGCCTTCTTCCTATCAGGATCTCAATCCCGCCAACAATGTAAGTGTCGTCACGCTGCGCCGTGGCGTCGATTCAGCGCGCGCGATTCCAACCTTGTCATCATTCGCATTGCTGTCGCTTGCTATATTGCTGGTCGCTGCGGCCGCCAGCGCTCGCCGGACGCGCGTTTGATTCAGCCGAGAAGCGCTTGCTTTCAGCGCACTCGGACTCAATCCCGTTCTGGCAATCAATAGCTGGGATGGATCTTCAGAAACTCGCGCAGTCGATGACGAAGCGGTAGCGCACATCGCCCTTGATCATGCGTTCGTAGGCTTCGTTGATCCGGGCCGCCGGGATCAGTTCGATATCCGAAGCCACATTGTGGGTGGCGCAGAAGTCGAGCATCTCCTGGGTTTCGCGGATGCCACCGATGAGCGAACCGACCAGGCGCTTGCGCCCCATGATCAGCGCGCCGGCGGCAAGCGGCACCGGTTGATCGGGCATGCCGACCAGGATCATCGTGCCATCTCGCTTGAGCAAGTTCAGGTAGGCGTTGTAGTCGTGCGCCGCGGAAACCGTGTCGAGAATGAAGTCGAAGCGACCCGCCAACGTGCGGAAGGTGGCCGGCTCGCGGGTCGCGGCAAAGCCATCGGCGCCAAGCGCAAGGGCATCGTCGCGTTTGCCGGGCGAGGTGCTGAGCACGGTGACCTTGGCACCCATGGCGCGCGCAATCTTCACGCCCATGTGACCCAAGCCACCGAGGCCCACCACGGCAATCTGCTGACCTGCCTTCAGGCCATAGTGGCGCAAGGGCGAGTACACGGTAATGCCCGCGCACAGCAGCGGTGCGGCGCGATCCAGCGGAATGCCGGCGGGAACGCGCAGCACATAGTTTTCATCCACCACGACGCGGGTTGAATAGCCGCCATAGGTCGGTGTCTGCGTGCCGCGCTCGTAACCGTTGTAGGTCACGGTCATGCCGTTCGTGCAGTACTGCTCGACACCGTCGTGGCAGGACGCGCACTCGCGGCAGGAATCGACAAAGCAGCCGACGCCTACCGCATCGCCCACCTTGAAGCGGGTGACCGCGCTGCCCACGGCACCGACATGTCCGACGATTTCGTGGCCGGGCACCATCGGGAAAATGCCGCCACCCCACTCGCCGCGGGCCTGGTGGATGTCCGAATGGCACACGCCGCAGTAGGCAATCTCGATTTGCACATCGTGCGCACCGGGTGCGCGCCGTTCGATGGACCAGGGAGCAAGCGCGGCGCCGGCGCTGGCGGCAGCATAGGCGGCTGTGCTCATCGGATACTCCAAAGTTTGGGGTGACGGCGAAGCCTGCACTGATCGCAGCAGCGGAGCAAGCTCCGCTCTACATCGTGCGTAGGGTTTGAACGTAGAGCCGAGCTTGCTCGGCTTGTAACGTCCAGCAAGCGGAGCAAGCTCCGCTCTACATCGTGCGTGGGGTTTGAACGTAGTGCCGAGCTTGCTCGGCTTGTAACGTCCAGCAAGCGAAGCAAGCTCCGCTCTACAGGGTGCGTCGCTTTCGTAGTGCCGAGCTTGCTCGGCTGGATGTTCAGACCACCCAGAGCGGCAGCGGAGCAAGCTCCGCTCTACAGGGTGCGTCGCTTTCGTAGAGCCGAGCTTGCTCGGCTTGTAACGTCCAGCAAGCGGAGCAAGCTCCGCTCTACCTTGGGTTCGGGAGCCCCGGCGCTTGGGTAGAGCCGAGCTTGCTCGGCTGGCTACCTTCGTGTCGTTCAGAGAAACGGCGCGATCCAGTCGCGCAGCGATTGTTCGCTGAAGCTGCCGATATGTGTCGCTGCGAGCACGCCGTTGCGATCGATCAGCACCGTGTATGGCAGCACGCTATGGGTATTGCCGAGGTGTCGCGAAACATCGCGCGGGTCATCGGGCGCATTGATGAGGATCGGGTAGCTCACCGGATTCTGGGCGAGGAACCCAAGCGCGTCTTCCGCCGATTCCGAGGCAATGCCGATCACGGCCAGCTTCTGCTCGGCCATTTGCTGATGCAGGTTTTCGAACAGGGGCATTTCGTCGCGACACGGACCACACCAACTGGCCCAGAAATTCACCACCAGCAGTTTGCCCGTCCATTCGTCGAGCCGGCGCGTGCTTCCCTCGCGATCCGGCAGGCTGATGGCATCCGGGCGCTGGCCGATGGCGACAACGCGCGACTGCGCCGAACCGGCCTCCGCCGCCGGGGCCACGGGATGGGGACGCAGCAGAAAGCTCAAGCCGAGCCCCGTGCCGGCGCTGGCAAAGGCCAGCAGGATGATCAGCAGGTTGGTGCGATTGAACATGCGCCTATTTCGCCAACGCGGCTTCGACGATGTCCGAAGTCAGCACGGTGGGCAGCACTTCGCCTTCTTCGCCGCCATGAAACACCACGTACAGCGGCACGCCCACCGCGCCATGCTCCTGCAGGAAGGCGGTGATTTCCGGATCGACATTGGTCCAGTCCCCTTTCATGTAGACG
>Ga0209063_1000635_pt1 | contig 21477 bp, 18 predicted proteins | sample KloWWTmeKNB19Kit_FD_187177 | JGI IMG/M metagenome (GOLD analysis project Ga0209063, IMG submission 187177) | Active sludge microbial communities from Klosterneuburg, Austria, studying microevolution and ecology of nitrifiers - Klosterneuburg... | ecosystem: Engineered > WWTP > Aerobic digester >... | reverse complement strand
AATAAACAGCCAGCAAAAGGTTATCACAGTTTCCATGAGCCATTTTTGAAAGCGTATTACAACTCAAAGGGGCAATCAGAAATAGATCAGCCCAGCGGCCCAGCATTACATGGTTACTCCAGCTTTCTTCGTCAAACAGATCAATTAGAACCTGATTTTTACTTAACGTAGATATTGTGAGGGGTGTAACAAAATCTTTAGCCGCAGGTGTCATTATTACTTTTACCTCGGCACCTGCCTGTACCAATAGTCTTAAAAGAAAAACTGATTTATAGGCAGCAATACTACCTGATATTCCCAAGATTATTTTTTTTCCTTTCAACATTATTTCAAAAATACATATAAAAACAAATGCGGTTAGTATTCACCAACCGCATAAATATATTGTTTAAAGAATCTTAACTAAAGAGATCGTTCTCTGCTTTACGGAAATATACTTTATCATCCAGAAACTCCTGCGTTGCCAATAATGCCGGATTTGGCATTCTTTCATAAGCTCTGGAAATCTCAATTTGCTCTTTGTTTTCATGAATTTCTTCCAGGCTGTCTGTATGACTGGCAAATTCTTCTAATTTATTGTGCAATTCTTCTTTTAATGAAATATTTATCTGGTTAGCTCTTTTGCCAATTATAGCAATTGATTCATACAGATTACCAGTTTTAGCTTTAATATCATCCAAGCTTTTGGTTTCAACGTTATTCGTAATGCCTACACTAAGGTGTCGTCTTAATTTGCTCATTGCTTAATTTTTTAATATTGTTTGTTGATAATTTTAGATAATCTTCTGCTTCTCCTTTTAATTTACTTTCGGGGAACTGATCTGAAAATTCATTACACTCAGTAATAACCTGCTCGTATCTTTCTACCTGCTTTTCTTCAATACTCAAACCGGCATATTTGTAATATGATTTAATAACCAAAAGCTTATACTCATCTGCCTTTTGCGACTCTGGAAAGCTATTGAGTAATGATGTAAATGCAACGCCTGCTGCTCTAAACTGCCCCATATCAAAGTATAGCAAAGCGCTTTTAAAATCTTTTACCTCCATTTTTGCTCTGCATTCATCAATAATCTTATTGGCTTCAGGAATTCTTGGAGATCCTGGATGTGTATTAATAAAAACCTGCATGGTCCCTATCGCTTTAATCGTTTGCGTTTGATCTAACTCTGGCTTGGGGGATTGTTTATAAAAACTAAATGCTCTCATGTAATCAATTTCCTCCGATTTCTTGCTTGAAGGGAATGTTTCCATAAAGCTTTTAAACAGATTTTCTGCATTCATATAATCACCCATATTATAAGCACAGTAAGCATACTTATAATAAATATCTTCAAAGACTGCTCTGTCTGTTTTAAAATAGGGAAAAATATCTTCATAAACCTGTTGAGCTTTGATATACTTTTTTGTTACATAAAACTGTTCAGCCATTCTGCGTTTATATTCATAATCATGGCTTTTAAGTATTCTGGCGAGGCTTTTTTTTCCCGAGTTTCGTTGTGTAGCGTTCTTACTACTGCCACAACCGGCCAGTGTTGCCAAAAAAATTATTATCCAGACAGATTTCATAAAGGAGTGCAAAGTTAACAGATATAAGCAAATGTTAAGTAAAAAATTAGGGACTCCAAAACCTATGCGTTAAGGTTATTATAAAGGATTTTGAAGCCTTGAAAGCAAAAAAACCTCCCGGATCTCGGGAGGTTTATAATTGATTTATTCTTTATTAATTTTTCTTCATCAGATTAGGATGAGGAGGATCAACTCTGCTTGGTCTGTCATCACCTTCTGCAGCAACCTGCATGTCAACATTATCGCAGTTTTCGTTATCCTGACCAGAAACGAATACAAAACGATCCTGGCTGATACCTTCTTTATCTACCATATAGTTAATTACTGCATTAACACGATCCCAGCTAATCTGTTGTTTTTTCTTATCAGAAGCGCAATAACCTACTACTACAACACGGCAACCTGGGCTGTTACGCATTTTAGATGCTACAGTTGCAAGAGCAGCTTTAGTATCATCACTCAACTTAACTGAACCTGATTTGAAAGAAAGTGTAGGCAAAGCACCAAGTGAAGTAGCGCATGAGCTGCCACCTGTACCACAAGGTTTAGTACAAAGGTTACACTTCTCTGGATCTGGGCAAGGAACAGGGCAGCTACCTTTACCATCTGCATCAACAGGCTGGCAATATGTAGGAGTAATAAGCTCTTTATCCTTACAATCTGGCACACCATCACCATCTGTATCTTTCGTAACACCATGAGAGTCAACTGGGCAACCTTCTGGAGTTTGTTCTTGGTCAAACTGATCAGTTACACCGTCATTATCAGAATCAGGTAAAACTGGTTTTGGTAAACGCATTAAACGAGGATTGCGAATTTCGCTATATGCATAATCCAAAGGATTCAGCCACCAAAGAGGTTCTACAGCTTTTGAACCTAAGTTGATATTCAAACCAACACTCAACATGTTGTATGAATCAAAATCACGTGTAAGCACAGCATCACCCCATGCATGTTCTTGCCAACGCTGACCATCTAATAAGTCATCCTTAATAAATGTCCAACGATCTTCTATCGCAAGATTAATTCTGTTTTTCTTATCTAATTTAAAGGCGATACCCATACCAACAGTACCTGATGGTTTAAAAGTATCTCCAAATAATTTAGGACGACGATCGCCCTGATTTTCAGCTGGAGTTTCAAATGTATTATCCAGAACATTATTTCTCATGTCCTTAAGAAATGATTTTCTGTTTTTATATGCCGCTTCATTAATAGAATTAAAATCATACTTAGAAGCACCATCCAATGCATTCACTTTAGTGTCATAAATTGATGCGCCTACTCCAGCAATACCATAGATGTTAAAGCCAGTTTTCGATTTGTGAAAACGAATATTGTTTAAAGTAACAATACCTTCTATACTAAGGTCTTGTACATTCGTCTTATAGTTATAATAAACCTGATCCCATGCTGTAGTTGGAAGTGCTCCAGTTACAGAAGATACAATAGTTCTAACACCACCGGCTCCAGTGATTGCCATAGGTGCATTATACCTTTGAGAAGGATCGGTAATACCTACACCCCAAGCTGGATTCTTAGCGTAGTTATTAGTAGCACGGAAATGATATCCTTTACCAATTCCATAAATATACTCTAAACGAAGAGAAAAGACATATCCAAAAGCCTTTCTCACATGGATTCCAAACCCAGGAGAAAGAAATTTAGCAGGAATATCTCCAGAAACCTGGAAAAGTCCACCTTTAATACCAATTTCCCATTGATTACGGGGTTTCGCTGGAAAATTATAAGTACCCTGTAAAAACTCATTATGTTGCTTCATCCTGCCATCAGGAATTTGCGAAGAGTCGTAGGTAGTTCCAATTTTCACTTGAGAAAACGAACTTATTGCAGTAAAACACACCACTGCCATAAGTAATAAATACTTTTTGCTTGCCATAACTGAGGATTAAGATTTGAAAAACAATGTCCTAAAAATGTCCTAAATAATACGCAAAAATAGAGATTGAACGCTAATAACCAAATTTTTGTGAAATTTATTTCTCTTTGCTTATTATTTTTCAATCACTTAGTCAATTTATGGAATCAATATGCTGCTCAGCAATCGATAAATATTTTGACCGTAAATTGCCGGGCTTAAATGGCACTACCCATTCATTTAATAGAAACTGAGCTGCAAATCTTTGAAAACAGGTTTAAAGAAGCAGTTAAAAGCCAGGCTCCCCTGCTTGACCGAATCATGCGATATATTGTAAAAAGAAAAGGAAAACAGCTTCGACCTATGTTTGTTTTGCTTTCTGCCAAACTTTGTGGCCCTTTAAATGATTCTTCTTATAGGGCAGCATCAATGGTTGAAATTTTACACACTGCTACTTTGGTGCATGATGATGTGGTGGACGACTCTATGGAACGCCGCGGCTTTTTCTCTACATATGCTTTATGGAAAGCCAAAGCAAATGTGTTGATAGGTGATTATCTATTGTCAAAAGGATTACTATTGTCTCTCACACATAACGATTATAAAATTCTCCATATTTTATCTGATGCGGTACGTAAACTTAGTGAGGGAGAACTATTGCAAATGCAAAAAGCAAGAACACTAAACCTGAAAGAAGAAATATATTTTGAAATTATCCGCAATAAAACAGCTTCTTTACTCGCATCAGCTTGTGCAGCTGGTGCATGGAGTAGCACACAGGATGAAGTCATTACTGAGAAAATGCGTGTTTTTGGAGAAACAACAGGAATGGCCTTTCAGATAAAAGACGACCTTTTTGATTATGCCAGTGAGAATATTGGAAAACCAACTGGCAACGATATTAAAGAGAAAAAATTAACACTGCCCTTAATTTATACGCTGAATAATACAGATGCTTCCACACGACGAAAAATTATTTATATCGTAAAAAATAACAATAACGATAAAGAAAAAGTAAAATGGGTAATCGACCAGGTGGAAAAAACAGGCGGTATTGCTTATGCAAAAGAAAAAATGAATGACTTCAGAGATAAAGCAATTGAACAGCTTAAATATTTTTCTGAAAATGAAATAAGAAACGGACTAGAAGACATGGTGCGATTTGTTACGGATCGCAAATATTAACCCAAACGAATTTGTTGACTGATATATATTTTTTGATGAAAAAAAGATGGAAAATAAAAAGTGCAGACGATGAAAAAATAAAATCATTGCACCAATCGCTTCAGACGCATCCGTTGCTTTGTAAAATTTTAGTTCAACGAAATATTGAAACCTACGAACAAGCAAAAGATTTTTTTAGACCTCAGTTATCTACATTACACAGTCCCTGGCTGATGAAAGACATGGACTTGGCTGTAGATAGAATACAAATTGCTTTAAATAAAAATGAAAAAATTCTGGTATTTGGGGATTATGATGTGGATGGCACTACTGCAGTGGCCTGCATGTATCAATTTCTGAATAAATTTCATTCCGAGCTTGATTTTTATATTCCACATCGATATCGTGAAGGCTATGGAGTAAGTAAAGCCGGAATTGATTTTGCAAAAGAAAATGGATTCACTCTAATCATTTCGTTAGACTGCGGAATTAAGTCTTTTGATCTTATCAGTTATGCAAAAAATCTGGGAATTGATTTTATTGTTTGCGACCACCATCTGCCAGATGATGAACTGCCCCCTGCAATTGCCATTCTTAACCCCAAACAAAATGATTGTAAATACCCATATAAAGAATTGTGTGGCTGTGGCGTTGGGTTCAAACTTATTTGTGCACTTTCTGAAAGATTAAATTTACCTGCTGAAACTCCATTCGAATTTTTAGATTTATTAACTACCGCTATTGCTGCAGATATTGTGCCCATAACGGGTGAAAACAGGGTAATGGCTTTTCATGGGTTGATAAAGGTCAACCATAATCCAAACCATGGTATAAAAGCACTTACCAAGCTGAGCAGCCTAACGGGAGCAATTCAAATTACCAACCTGGTATTTATGATTGCCCCGCGGGTGAATGCCGCCGGCAGAATGGATGATGCAAGAAAAGCAGTACAAATGTTCATAGCACCCTCAATGGAAGAGGCTCTTCGCTTTGCAGAAATGCTGCAAACAGACAATACGGAAAGAAAAGAAGCAGATAAAAATATAACGGAAGAAGCATTGGCGATGATTGAAGAAAATATTATCTGGAAGAATAATAAATCAACACTGGTTTATCAACCACACTGGCACAAAGGAGTTGTAGGAATTGTTGCTTCAAGATTGATTGAAACATATTTCAGACCAACGATTGTATTAACCAATTCAGGAAACTATGCGGCGGGCAGTGCCAGAAGTGTACCAGGCTTTAATTTGTATGAAGCAATACACGCCTGTCGTGAACATTTATTAGGATATGGTGGCCATTTTGCTGCTGCGGGAATGACATTGGAAATTTCTGAAATAGATGCATTCAGAAAAAAATTTGAAGAAGTAGTGGCTGCAACCATTTTACCCGAACAATTGGTACCCGAGATTGTAATTGATGCAGAAATACAATTTAGTGACATAAAACAGTCTTTGTACAACATTCTATGTCAAATGGAGCCATTTGGACCCGAAAATTTATGTCCTGTGTTTGTTGCAAAAAATGTGGTTGACACAGGTTGGAGCAAAATTGTAAAAGAAGAACATCTGCGTGTTTCACTAAAGCAAAACAATGCCGTTCTTACAGGCATTGGTTTTTGGATGGCAGACAAATATGAACTACTGAAAAAGAAACAACCAGTTGATGTAGTTTTTAAGATTGAAGAAAATGAATGGAACGATCAAAAAACATTGCAATTGAAAATTATTGACCTTCATAGTACCGACATTTAATTTACAATTAATATTTTTGTTAGCTTAACTCCAAAAAATGAAGAAATTTTTATTAGTTACCCTATTTCTGTTATGCGTTAATTTGTTTTCAGTAAACGCACAAAGCAGTGTCAATACACTAGATGTTGTAAGTTGGAATGTAGAATTTTTTGGGGCACCATTTGCAAGTGGCCCTACTGATAAAGACCTGCAGGAAGTAAATGTAAAAAAAGTATTAAGGTGGCTGAATGCAGACCTTTATGGTATGGTAGAAGTTGTAGATACCATGCGATTCAGAAGAGTTGTAGATTCTCTAGGAAATGCAGAATATGGATATGTGATTGCCCCTTTTTGCAGTGGCAATACTACAGGTACAGGTGGAGGATGGACCAGCGGTCAAAAGCTGGCATTTATATATCGCAAATCAATTTTTTCAAATATAAGTGTGAGAGGATTAATGCGAAACAGCGGTCCTGCATATACCAATTGGGCAAGCGGTCGGTTTCCATATATGTTTTCTGCAACAGCTACCATAAATAGTGTGAGTAAGAATGTAAACTTTATTTTGTTACATGGAAAAGCAGGAAGTTCTTTAGACGATTATAATAAACGATATGCTGCCGCTACTGAATTAAAAGATACATTGGATGCTCAGTTCAGCACCGATAATGTCTATATTATTGGTGATTTTAATGACGCTTTGAATGCCAGTATATATACAGGTGCCAGCGTTACATCATACGACAAAATTGTGAAAGACAGCACAGATGCTGACCATTACAAGTCCATTACTTTGCCATTAGGTGCATCAGGACAATCAACAATGATCAATTTTCCAAATGTTATTGATAATCATGTAATCTCAAATGAAGTGGAGCCCTTTTATGTTCCAGGTTCTGTTAAAATTAAAACGGATGTAACATCTATTATTTCTGATTATGTTACTGCTCACAATACTTCAGATCATTATCCTGTTTTTTCTCAATACAATTTATCTGGAGTGGTTACAGGAGTTACCAACGTATCAGCAAATGAAATGGGTGTTGTAGTTTATCCAAATCCATTTAAAGAGAACTTTTACATTAAAGCTACAAAAACACTTACCAATGTAAATATGCAACTGATAAATATACAAGGACAGGTCATCAATAAAAAGAATTATAGCCTTGTTCCTGCAGGTTCTTTTATCAACCTTTCTTATCCTGCATTACAAAGTGGTGTTTATTTTTTACAAATGGAAACAAGACAGTATAAAACGGCGGTAAAACTCGTTGCATTCTAAAATTGAAACCCCTATTTTTGCTCCCCGTTTGGGGGTTTAGCTCAGCTGGCTAGAGCGTTTGCATGGCATGCAAAAGGTCACCGGTTCGACTCCGGTAACCTCCACAATATTTCACTCTCTTAAAAAAAAGTTCCAAATATGGAACTTTTTTTGTGCAGACTGTCTCAACTTAGCAGTGCAATCAATATCATGGGAGTAATCAAACAAATTTCAGAATATCTTTTTCTAAGAAAGAAAGACCCTAACAGACCAAAGAGTAAATGGATTGGCTATATGCATGGCATCAACCGTTTAAGCTTAATTATTTTTATTATTTGCCTCATTATTCTTGCAATAAAACTTTTAAGCTAAATTTTCATTTGTTGATTTTATCATTTACTGGTACTGCAGAAATTTCAGAATGGAATTTGCAGCTTGCGCTGACGCATTACCATTGCTACTGAGTTTTGCTTTTAAGTTTGCATATTCTGCTATTACCTTACTTCTTTTTTCAGGATGATGTAATATTGAATCAAGTTCTCTTTTAAGATTTTCAACCGTCAAGTCATTTTGTATCAGTTCTGTTACAACAGGCTTATCCATTATGATATTAACTAAAGAAATAAATTTTACTTTGACTAATCGTTTTCCAATCTGATAAGAAATGGCTGACCCTTTATAACATACAACCTGCGGTACGTTTAATAAAGCTGTTTCCAAAGTTGCCGTTCCAGAAGTTACCAATGCGGCTACAGACTGACCTAATAATTCATAGGTACGATTGGCAACATAAGAAACATTGGGATATGGTTTCAGCATTTCATCATAAAAATTTTCTTCCACTCCAGGGGCTTTTGCTACTACAAACTGATAATTTAGAAAAGATTTAGCTACCTCAAGCATCACTGGAAGTTTTTTCAAAATTTCCTGTTTACGGCTTCCGGGAAGCAATGCAACAACAGGCTTATCGGATAAAGAAATTTTTTCATCTAATAATTTTCTATTTTCCAGTTCTTCTATTAAGGGATGACCTACGTATTCCACATCCCAGTTCCATTCGTTTTTAAAATAATCTTTTTCAAATGGCAATATTACCAGCATCTTATCTATACATTGCTTCATCATCTTCACACGACCCGATTTCCATGCCCATACTTGTGGTGATATATAGTAAACGATTTTTATATTTCTTTTTTTAGCCCATTCGGCTATGCGTAGATTGAAACCGGGGTAATCAATTAAAATCAGTACATCAGGTATATTACTCAGAATATCTTCTTTGCAAAAATGGAGATTCCGGAAAATTGTTCTCAGGTTCATCAACACTTCCGCAAAACCCATAAAAGCCAATTCACGATAATGCTTCACCAACTCGCCACCTGCTGCTTGCATTCTATCGCCACCCCAGCAACGAAAAACAGCATTAGTATCGAGCTTTCGGATAGAAGACATCAGATTGCTTCCGTGTAAATCGCCTGAAGCCTCACCTGCTATGATGTAATATTTCATGTGTATGAAATGAATTGCTTATTTACCAACGTACTATTTTTTTCCCGCTTTTTGATATAAATAATAATCAAACGAATATTTTCCAGGTCCGCATAAAAAAACAGTGGTATAAGAAATCAAGTATAAGAGTGGCAGTTCTTTTACCGACAGTGAGTCACTTGCATGAATTTGAAGTAGAATAACCAACATGGTAATGATAACTGGAATTGTAGCCAATCTTGTAAAAAGGCCAATTAATACAAATGCTGCACAAAAAAATTCGGCTAGCATAGCCATTGTCATAGAAATTGTTGGACTTAATCCAAATACTGATGTAAATTTTATTTCGTTTCCTGAAAGCAATTTCTGAAGTTTTGGAAATCCATGAGTAATTAACAAAAGGCCTATAACTATTCTTAACAACAAGAGCGAAAAATTCTTAAGATTTTGATTAGTATTTGGATTAATTAGTTTTCTCATTTTTACAGATTTTAAAAAAATTTTTTAACTCTTTAAAAATAAAATTCCCGAATTTGCGATTTTCAATGCTTAATTCTTCAAAACAGGCAAATCGATATACGAACTGTAAAAAATTCTTTGCTCTGCCTTTATAAAATCTGATTCTTTGGCTTCAAAAATATTTGAAATATATTTTTGAGGGTTTCGGTCAATAACAGGGAACCATGTACTTTGCACTTGTATCATCAGCCTATGCCCTTTTTTAAACACATGGTTAATATCATGTAGATCGATTATAAACTCTTCTTCTTTATTTGGAATTAAAGGAGTAGGATTTGAAAAACTTTTACGATAACGACCTCTGAATACTTCCATAGCAACTGGAAATTGAAAGCCACTCATTGTTAAATTTTTTCTGTCAAAATCCGGATATACATCAATCAACTTTACAACCCAGTCAGCATCAGTGCCACTTGTACTTGCAAAAAGATGTGCCAGAATCTTGCCAGTAACAATCAGATCTTCCTCAAGTGTATCCGTTTTAAAACTTACTACGTCTGGTCGTGAATAAACAAATCGTTGATCTTCTACCTGCCAGGGCTTCCACCTGCTTCCGGTTCCATAAGTAGCTTCTATTGGTGGTAAACGATAAGGTACAGGCGATGCAGGATCGCTAATATATCTGGAAAATCCTTTTAAACGAGGTTTAATAAATGTGGCTTTATTGCCAGGTCCCGCATAGAGTTTTTTATTTATCGTTTCTTTTGGTGGCCAGTTGTTATATGTCTTCCATTGATTGCTTCCAGTTTGAAAACAATATGCTTCATCAAATTTGCCATCACCAATGCCTTTAAGCCAGAAATCAAACCACTTTTTTTGTAACTCCTGAAACCAGGGAGAAGTTGCTGCTTCAAAGGAAATTTTTCCAAGGCTGTCACCATTTCCTCTTGCCCACTGACCGTGATTCCATGGCCCCAGTACAATATGATTATTGCCTGATTGATCGTTTTTCTCCATATGGCTATACATGAGTTGCGGTCCGTTTATATCTTCCTGATCATAATAGCCACCTACGTGTAGTTGAGGAATTTCAGCTTTCTTCACATAAGTTAACGGTGAGTTTCTTTGCCAAAAAGTATCGTAATTAGGATGTTTTACAAAATTGTTCCAAGTAGGTATTTTTCCTTTAAAATATTTTTCATTTACATTTTTTAATGATCCGAGATTTAAATACCAATCATACAAATCGTATTGTGGAAAAGGAAAATCACTGTCGGTAGTATTATCAAACTCAACTTCATAAGTATATTCCATTCCATAACTTAATCGAAATGCTCCATTGTGATGAAAATCATCACCTAGAAATAAATCACCCATACAGGCTTGTTCACTGGAAGCTTTAAGGGCAGGATGTGGATCAATGGCTCCAACAAGTGCAAGCCATCCCGGATAGGAAATACCAAAAATTCCGGCTTTTCCATTATTACCTTTTAGGTTTTTAACCAACCAGTCTATCGTATCCCAGGTATCAGTGCTTTCATCAATAGCCCCTTTTTGTTTCAGGTGAATAATGGGTTGGTGTATTTGCATAGCACCTTCACTTTTGTACTTCCCTCGTATATCTTGAAATACTAAAAAATAACCATCAATCAGCAAGCTGCTATAATAGGATCTTAAACTAAAAACACTAAATGCGCTGTCATTTTTAAATCCTGGGTCAGCACCATAAGGCGTTCGTTGGATTAATATCGGGTAGTCATGTTTTGGATGTACAGGTGAAAAAATTACGGTGTGTAATTTAACGCCATCACGCATTGTAATTTTCACTTCAGACTTTGTATAAAACAGGATACTATCGCTTTGAGCAAAAAGTGTACAGGAAAAACTTAAAGCAAGCAAGAAGCCAGTTAGATGTTTTTTCATTACATATTTTCTTTTGTATTACCACAACTTGTCCTTATAAATCAAGAATAAAGTAAAAAATTAAAAAAATATTCCTGTTCGTATAAGGCAGTAATTCAAATTAGTTGTGTTTAACCTTAATGGTGCACAATAAAGTTAATGAAGTTCAATCTATGAGTATCAGATGATTTTTAGCACCAGAATACCAATTCCATAAATCAGTGTCATAATAAAAATTCCTTTTGCTGTATCATCACGGTGTGTATTTACATATATGGTAAACAGCACTACATTGGCCAATAAGCTTAAAGAACCAACAGAAGTGATCATCTTACTGTCATTCATAAAATAAGAAAGAAAATCACTAAAAGAATAGGAAGGAAATTTGATAAAATAAACTGCTACCAGACCCAGTAATGGCCCTAGCAGCCCCATAATTAAACCCAATCGCAGGTTATCTTTTTTTAAAAACATATTGAGGATTTAAGGTTTATTTCCAGGTCTTTTCAAGTTTTGATTTCAGTGTATAATTAGTCAAATCAAATTGAACCGGAACAATACTTACATATTGATGTGCCAATGCCCACACATCAGTGTCTTTGCCTTTATCAAAATTAACAAACTCACCTGTAAGCCAATAGTAATGGCGTCCATGAGGGTCTTCTCTGTCAATAAAATCTTCCTCATATTTTGCATAGGCCTGCCGGCAAATTTTCATTCCCTTTAATAATGAAGCCGGCACAGCAGGCACATTTACATTTAGAACCGTGTGTTTATCAAGTTTGGAATGCAGCATTTTTTCTGTAATGATGCGGGCATATTTTCTGGCTCCTGAAAAATCGGCTTCTATACTGAAGTCAAGCAGCGAAAAACCAACAGAAGGAATACTTTCAATTGCAGCTTCCATTGCGGCAGACATCGTGCCGGAATAAATAACGTTTATACTGTGATTAGCGCCATGATTAATACCACTAAGGCAAATATCAGGTTTACGATGCAATACTTTGTCCACTGCCAGCTTCACACAATCAACAGGTGTACCTGTGCAGCTCCATATTTCTACATTATCATTTGTACTTAAATGATGTAATCGTAAAGGCTGGCCAATAGTAATTGCGTGTCCCATTCCTGATTGTGGTTTATCAGGCGCTACCACCACCACTTTCCCCAAATCTTTTACAGCTTCCACGAGATTTTTAATTCCGGGAGCAGTAACACCATCATCATTAGTAACAAGAATAACAGGTGGTTCTTTTAAAACATTGGTCTTTGTATTTTTCTTAGTGGTGGTTTTCATTTTTTTTGCCATACTGTACAAAAATCTTTGTTTTTATCCGGCCTGCCAAACACAGTTATAAAAAAGATTTTGAAAAACCAAAATAATTAGTATTTTGCAGCTAATTAAATTAGTTAATATGTCAGTTGCTAATCAAAACATGAAGTATCTACGCAAGCTTCGCGGATGGACACAGGAAGAGTTTTCTCAAAAGTTGGGAATTAAAAGATCCCTGTTAGGTGCATACGAAGAAGAAAGAGCTGATCCACGAATTGATGTATTGGAAATTGTTTGTAATATGTTCAAGTTAACACTGGATGATGTATTACGAAAAGACCTTAGTAACAACAAAGGAAATTATTTAGCCCGCCGCAGAGCTATGAAGATGGCATCTGACAGACCCGAAATACAATTTGTTCCTTTAAAAGCAGCCGCAGGATATTTAAACAGTTACGGCGATCCTGAGTTTATTGATGAATTAAACACTTTTACACTACCTATGCTTACCGGTGGTAATTATCGTGCTTTTGAAATTATAGGTGACTCCATGTTACCCACACCAAGCGGCTCTGTCATTGTAGGTGAAAAAGTAGATGATTTAGAATCGTTGAAAAACAATACAGCCTGCATCTTGGTATCAAAAAACGAAGGCATTGTATATAAGCGGGTTCAAAAAAATGGTCGTCAAAAAAATAAGCTTACCTTAATTAGTGACAACCCCACATTTCATCCTTATACCGTAAATGCAGAAGAAGTTTTGGAAATGTGGCAAGCTCAAATGGTTATTTCAAAAGCCAGTCACCAGCAACAATGGGATATGGGTAAATTAGCTAATGTCGTAAACGACTTACAGGAACAAGTAGTTTCCCTTAAAAAACGTATGAATTAGGAAATTTTTTTTTGTTTTTTTTACAAAAATTGACATTTGTCAAGATGACCAATTAAAGGAATTTCTATATTTGCACACCGCAAAAACCTGCAAGTGTATAAATTATTTTTACCCCTCTTTACCTTATTATTTTGTTTTAATTCTTTCGCTCAAAAAAGAGAGTTTAACGCTATAAAAACAAAGCAAGCTCCAAAAATTGATGGTAACTTAAATGATGCTGTTTGGCAAGAAGCACCTGTGCTAAATAATTTTATTCAAAATTTTCCAACTTATGGTTTACCTGTCTCAAAACAAACAGAAGTAAAAATATTATATGATAATGCAGCAATTTACGTTGGTGCTTATTTATACGATGATCCAGCTCTGATAAGAAAACAAATAACTGCGAGAGATGGAGAATCACAAAGTGATGTAGATTATTTTTCAATTTTTCTAGATACCTACAATGATCATCAAAATGGGTTTCAGTTTCTGGTTACAACGGCCAATGTGCAAACAGATGCAAGGCTAAGCCCAAATTCGACATCCGATTTTAATTCATTTGGCGATAAAACATGGGATGCAGTTTGGGAAAGCAAGGTGAGTATGAAAGCTGACGGATGGGTTGCAGAAATCCGTATTCCATACAGTTCTCTTCGTTTTGCAAAAAAAGATGTACAACACTGGGGCCTACAATTATTGCGCTTCTTCAGAAGAAATAATGAAAGCAGTTATTGGAATCCAGTAGATCCAAAAGAAAATGGCTTTGTAAATCAGTTTGGAGAATTGAAGGATTTAAAAAACATAATGCCTCCCTTACGCTTAAGTTTTTCGCCCTACATTACCACTGGATATAGAAGCACACCACAATATCCAGATGGCTTTCGTGGAGAATGGTTAAGAAATGGAGGTATGGATGTAAAATGGGGGATCAATGAAAGCTTTACCGTTGATGCCACCTTGATACCCGATTTTGGACAAGTAGTTTCCGATAATGTAGTCAATAACCTTTCGCCTTACGAAATAAAGTTTACAGAAAACAGACAATTTTTTACAGAGGGTACAGAAATTTTTAATAAAGCCGGATTGTTTTATTCAAGAAGAGTTGGCGCAACACCTGCCAAATATAATTCAGTCAGGAATTTTGTAGCCTCACATCCTGATTGGGAAATAGTAAAAAATCCTTCAATTACTCAATTGATTAATGCCACAAAATTTTCGGGACGTACACAAAAGAAACTTGGCATTGGGATTTTTAATGCCGTAGCATCTCCTATGGATGCCAAAATAAGAAATACTTTATCTGGTAAAGATTCTGTTATCAGAACATCTGAACTTGCTAATTACAATATTGTAGTATTTGATCAGGCTCTCAAAGGCAGATCATTTGTAACATTTACAAACACAAATGTAATGCGCAATGCAAATGCAAGAGATGGAAATGTATCAGCATTTGACCTTGCTTTATACGACAAAAAAAATATGCACCTGCTAAGAGGAAAATTAAGATACAGCAAGGTGTGGGGTACCGATCCTCATGATGGGTATAATACAAGCCTGAGTTATGGCAAAGTGAGTGGAAACTGGCAATATAATTTTAGTGGAAATGTAGAATCGAAAAGATACGACCCCAACGATTTAGGCATTCTTAATGCTCCAAATGAAGTAACTTATAGTGGCAACTTTGGATATAGACAGTTTAAGCCAACAAAAAATTTCATCACCTACAACTATAGCATTGCACCCAGATTGATGTATTTATACAAACCCTACGCTTATTCAAAATTTGATATTACCGGTTCTGCATTTTGGGTATTTAATAACTTCTGGGACCTGACATTGGTTACCAACATTACACCCGGAGAGGAACACAACTATTTTGAACTGAGAACTGCAGATCGTTATCTCAGCTACCCTTCCAATTTTTATTTCTCTGCCGAAGGTAGTACTGACAGTCGCAAAAAGTTTTTTGTTAATTACTCTGGAAACTATGCAATTGCTCCCAAAACTGACAACGTTTATACTTCTTTAGGCTTAGGGTTCCGGTACAGATTCAGTAACAAATTCAGTCTTGATTTACAAACAACATCCACACTTGAAAAAAATCAACTGGGCTTTGCTTTTATGAGAGAAAGCAATGGAGAACCTATTGTAGCTTTTCGTGATAATAAGGACTATACTTCTGTATTGTCAGGAATTTACAATTTCAATTCTCGTTTAAATCTTACAATGCGTGCTAGACATTATTGGAATAAAGTAAACTACCTGAGTTTATACAATGTTGATTTGAAAGGAAAATTATTATCTCGACCATTTATTTCAGGTCTGGATGAAAACGTCAATTTCTTTAATTTAGATGCATTCCTCACCTGGGATTTCAGATTAGGCAGCCGTCTGATTTTAGGTTATAAAAACTGGTTAGGTGATGAAGAAATGGCGGTTATCACTGGGAAAAATTCATACTTTAATAATTTAAAACAGGTATTTAATCTTCGACATGGCAATGAATTTACTGTAAGGTTTATCTATTTCTTAGACTATAATCAGTTGCGTAAAAAACACTAAGTCTTTCTGATTATTTCATTGTCAGTAATTGCATAAACGATATCACCTTGCTTCGGTTGCACTTTGTACATACCTGTGAATTTGCTAAATGCAGGTAAAATGCAGTGTTTTTCTGTAAAATAAAAGCAAGGTAAACTAATTGTCTGTCTGCCTTTTCCACTCATTCTTATAGCTGGGTGCACATGGCCCGAAAAAACAAAAGCGCTATCTCTTGTATCTTTTAAAGGGTCGTCTTCCATAAACTCATGCCGAAAACAGAAATTGTCAATTCTTAGTTCCTTTTTATGAATTTGAATCTGTGTTTCTACATACCAATGATCCTCAAGTATATCATGATTACCTCTTATCAAATCAAACTGAAACAATGGAAAATCATGTCTCCATTTGTTAAATAAGGATAACTCCTTATTATAAACGCTGTGTGTAAAATCTCCAACAATAATTACCCTGTCTGCTTTGAAAAGAAAAAGCTGTGCAATAAGACGTTGCAGATCGGCGACTCCAGCCTTTTGAGGAACTGATACTCCCTTACTTCGAAAATGGCCGGCCTTGCCCAGGTGCATATCTGCCAATATCAATGCATTTTGATCTTCCCAATAAAGGCATCGCTCCTGGGAAATCCAAAAAGTATTTCCTTCTATCTTATGGGGGATTGGATTAAACATCTTTGGCAAATATAAAGCAGCTATGCTCCCAGTTCAACCTGCATCTTTCTTACCCTGTCTTCCAATTTTTCTGATGACAAATCTTCTCGCATACTATCTACTTTTATTGGAAAACAAAAAGGAGTAAGCTTTGCAGGATAAGTAATAATAATTTTTGACTGCTGCACTCGTTCTAACATTTCTCTTAATCGCTGCTCTTCCATTTGCTGCTCCATTACTTCACTAAAAGCCTGACGTAGTAGCAAATGACCTGAATCATACTCACTCAATACATTAAAAAGCAAAGAAGCAGATGCTTGTAAATGTCTGGCTTTCTTTTTTTCGCCGGGCATTCCCTGAAAAATAAGGCCTCCTATAACAGCGATATCTCTGAATTTTCTTCTGGCCATTTCTGAACTGTTTACACTTCTTTGTATATCATTCAACAAATTTTTGAGTGAAAACAGTTCATAAATATTGGTGTCGTCAACTGGTATGGGTTGGTCACTTAGCAACTCGAATCCATAATCGTTCATCGCTAAAGAAAAAGTAATAGGGCGAATACGACTAATGCGAAAAGCAAGTATTGCTGCCATAGCTTCATGTACCAGCCGTCCTTCAAAAGGATAAACAAAAAGATGAAACCCGTCTTTTGTTTCAATGTGCTCAATGAGTAATTCATTTTCGTTGGGAACATGAGATAATTGTTTTTGAATTTCAAACAAGGGACTCAGTATTTTTAATTCTTCTGAAAGAACACTCTTTACATCTGTAACTAAATTTAATTGATGTCGCAGTACTTTTCCAAGATTTGCGCTCAAAGACATTCTGCCTCCATTCCAACTTGGCACTTTTGCTTTTTTTATTTTACTCTTTCTAACCAAAACTGTCATCTCCTTTATCATTACATATTCCAGATGAAAGCCAGCTAAAGAAAACACATCGCCCGGCTCCAGCCGGGATATAAAATATTCTTCTATTACTCCTACATAACCTCCCGAAATGAGTTTTACTTTAAGCATAGAGTCACTTACAATAGTGCCAATATGCAAAAGGTGCCTCATTGCAATTTTTCTACTGTTGATTTTATATAACTCACCCTCCTTTTCTACCTTCCTAAACGCATCATATTCCTGAAATGCCTTTCCTCCTTGTGAAATAAAGTAAATAACATCATCAAACTCCTGACGGGTAATTTCGCCAAAACTGAATGTGCTTTTTACCTCTTCAAAAACCAAATCAGGTATAAAACCATCACCAACAGCCAATGTATTTAAATACTGAATCAGCACATCAAAACACATTAATTTTGGCTCCCGGCTTTCCATCATATTTTCGCTGATAGCAGCTTTTAAAGCAGCAGCCTCTAATAACTCCAGTGAATGAGTGGGGAGAAAATAAATACGGCTTACAGCATCCGGTTGATGTCCGCTGCGACCGGCTCTTTGCAGAAAACGGGCAACACCTTTTGGTGATCCAACCTGAATGACAGTTTCTACAGGACGAAAATCAACTCCAAGATCCAGTGAAGAAGTGCATACTACAACTTTCAAACTGCCTGAATTTAGATTTTCTTCAATCCAACTCCTAAGTTCACTGTCTATTGAGCCATGATGCAGTGCTATTACTCCTGCCAGATCAGGACAGTGATTTAACAAAGCCTGATACCACACTTCGGCCATCCCTCTGGTGTTGATAAAAACTAAAGTTGTTCTGTATTTTTTAATGATAGGGATTATTTTGGAGACCAGATTTAATCCCAGATGTCCTGACCAGGGAAAATTTTCAATCTCATCAGGAAAAACAGAAATAATCTCAACTTGTTTTTCCATATTGGCTTTTACAATCTCACCATTTCTTCCAGTCGGCTTCAACAAAACTGATTTTGCTTCTGTAAGATTACCAATCGTAGCTGATAATCCCCAAATACAAATTTTGTTATTCACTTTTACGTTTCCCAAAATTCTGGAAATGGCAAGTTCAACCTGAACCCCTCTTTTACTACCCAACAGTGCATGCCATTCATCTACGACCAAAACACTTAAATTAGTAAAAAAATAAAGGCTTCCTTTTTGAGCTAATAAGAGATGAAGACTTTCAGGAGTGATGATGAGCACTTCGGGCATTTGCGATTTTTGTCTTTTCCTTTCAGAAATGCTGGTATCTCCATTTCTTATACCAACTTTCCACTTTAGTCCTATTCCTTCAATTACTTCTTCCATAGCCCGGGCAATATCAGTTGCCAAAGCCCGAAGTGGTGTGACCCATAATACCTGCAGACCACTATTGCAAATTGTTTGGAAATCTGCCGGATTATTATTAATAAATTTGATAATTGACCCCAAAAAAACTGAATAGGTTTTGCCACACCCCGTTGGCGCATTTACCAAACCGCTTTCATTATTATAAATATGCTGCCAGGTTTCAATTTGAAATTTAAATGCACTGCGATTTGTTTGGCGCAACCATTTTAGAGTTTCATTTAGGCCTGAACTATTCTTCATTTCATCTTAAAACTTAATTTCATAAAAAGTTGAATAGTAAATCTACGAAAGGCTTGTAATATTCAAATGTAGATGTTACTTTAGCATTTCCTTCATCTCTGAAATTCTCAAGTCCAATTCCTCTGCGAAAATCGCTATCTCCAATAATCCTGAAATTCCGTGTTTAAAAATCCTTTTGACTACGAAAACTGGTTAACTCTATTTTTCATTTCAAAAAACCAGTATGGACAATTATTCAAACAACATTCAGGGTATCAGAGAAAATTATAATGCAACTAAAAGCAATAAATCGTTAAAGCAAAAATTATTTACAGCATATCTAAACGAGCATTTGATTTGCAATAGTAATTATGATAATAAAACTCCCCAGAAGGAGGCCATTAATACATTTGATAATACAGACTTATTTTACCTCTTATCCCTTGCAGAAAAATTGCCGGCTTATGGAGTAGGATTTTCAGACGACTCTATTCATGATTCACACTAATAAAGCAGAAAGCAATTAGCATTAATTTACCAACTTCAGTACACCATTTTGCCATTTAAGAAAATATAGCTTCTTATTTTCAAAATAGTCAAGGGTCATCGATTGCCTATTTAATGTAGGTTGAATATCGTATTCAGTTATTAATTTATTTTGCTTTGAACTAAGATTTGAAGAAACATTAGCTCCATACTGCGATAATAATTTAGCAAATTTCCAGGTAACTTCATATCCTCTGAAAACCATATCACTTGGACGGGAATACATGATCTGATTGAAATAATTGATTATACTCAGGCTAACTTTATCCATTTTTGGATTGTAAAATGGGGTTCCGTACATAATATCTATCCCTTTGTATTCAGCTTTACTAAAATCTTTAATATTGTCCCAGGTGGGCATTCCTAATACAGATACCTTATATTTTTTCTTCAATACAGCCAATTGTTTGGCAAGACGTTTTCCAAAATTTTCATCAAGACTTCCACTGACACACAAGAATTGTTTTACAGTATCCAGATGTGGCGTAAGGCTAGAAGTAGTAAAACTATCATTTAAATCAACATACTTTAATTTTAAAGAGGCAGTGCCGCTGCTCTTTTCATAATCATCAAAATAGTTTTTGATACGATCACCCCATTGGCTTTTTTTCCTGAATACAACAATTTCATTTAATGCAAAATTTTTCTGCATGAATTTATAAGTGGCCTCGCATTGTGTACGCAAGGTGGAATTGATCATCACAAAAAATGGATTGCCGGTAACACCGCCATCATTAGGCAGATTTACATTCACTACCGGGATGTTTCTTTGAAGCCCTGCATCTGCAAATGTTCTAAGTTCGGAAACACTACTATAAGCAAGTATTAATTCTACACTATCCGCTTCACATCGTAAGAGTTGTTGCTCCAGCGTTTCAGTTGCAGATCGTGTATCATAGACATACACCTCAATTGGTAATTTTTCAATATTCAATGAATCCAATGCAAGCTGAACCCCTTCATAAAACTCAAGACCTGGATTTATAAATTTAGGAAATACATATTTGGCATACCTATATGAGCTGTCTCCTACAAATGCCGAATCGATATACAATGGTGCAAAAACGGCCATTCGATGAGGCGGACGCTCTTGTGCACTTAATGTTGCTGTATGAAACAATGTCGCCAGCAGTATTGAAACAGAAAAAATATATTTCGTTATTCTCATAGTAGATTTTCAATTTTATTCCCATTCAATTGTTGCGGGCGGTTTGCTACTGATATCATAAACCACCCTGTTAATTCCACGTACCTGATTAATGATTTCATTTGAAATATTTGCCAGAAAATCATAAGGTAAATGCGCCCAATCTGCCGTCATACCATCTACACTTGTTACAGCTCTTAATGCAACTGTAAATTCATAAGTTCTTTCATCACCCATTACTCCAACACTTTTTACTGGCAATAAGATTGTTCCTGCCTGCCATACCGTTGCATACAATCCTGCCTGTTTCAGTCCCTGAATATAAATATTATCTGCATCTTGTAATAATCTTACTTTTTCTTCAGTAACCTCTCCCAAGATACGAATAGCAAGGCCCGGTCCGGGAAACGGATGCCGATCAATCATCTCTGCAGGTATGCCCATTTCTCTGCCTACTTTTCTCACTTCATCTTTGAACAATGAACGCAAA
>Ga0209063_1000634_pt1 | contig 21529 bp, 18 predicted proteins | sample KloWWTmeKNB19Kit_FD_187177 | JGI IMG/M metagenome (GOLD analysis project Ga0209063, IMG submission 187177) | Active sludge microbial communities from Klosterneuburg, Austria, studying microevolution and ecology of nitrifiers - Klosterneuburg... | ecosystem: Engineered > WWTP > Aerobic digester >... | reverse complement strand
GGCGTACAGGAAGGAGGTGGTGAAGAACATTGAGGTGTTCGGTGAGATGCACCGGTACATCCCTTTCATCGCTAAAAAGGAAGGTTTTAGGAAGATCGGCGAGAAAGTGGTGAAGCACCATCCGCGACAATACGGTAAGACCAAATTCGGATTCAGCCGTTTCATCAACGGATTCTTGGATCTGCTCACGATCACGTACATCTTCCGCTTCGGCAAGAAGCCCATGCACTTCTTCGGAGGGCTCGGCACGTTCATGTTCGTGCTCGGTTTTCTGGCCACCTGCTGGGTGGTGGGCGAAAAGCTTTGGTTCTCTTTTGTGCTCGATACTGAGGCACCCCGGGTGGCGGAATCGGGCCTGTTCTTCGTGGCTCTCGTGGCCATGGTGATCGGGGTTCAATTGTTCACCGCAGGCTTCGTGGCCGATCTGGTAAGCCGGAACGGTACTGATCGTAACAGGTACCGGATCAGTGATAGGGTGGGCGTTTGAGCATGAAGAATGATAATGGTCGCACGTTCAACTTTGGAGCCGGTTGATCGATGTGGACAATCCGTGATCGCATCCTTGCCACCGGTTTCTGATCATTCATGGGTGCGTCGATGAGCACGCGCACCTTCTCTTTCGTTCTCTTGGGCATCCTGTTGGCTGCACTGGCTAGGCACCTTTGGTTAGCGGCATACGTGCATCCTTTTGGAGATGACTTCAGTTATGCCGTTGCGGGCATGCATACCGAACTTCTTCTGCGCTTGGCCGTGGAATACGATTCGTGGAACGGTCGTTACTTCTCCAATATCCTGTTGCTTCGTGGACCCATGGTGCTCGGCCTGCAAAAAGGCTTGGTTATCTATCGATGCGCAGCGATCGTCTTGATCCTCTTCACCTTATTTGCGGCCTACCGCTTTTTACAACAAGCTTTCGGCAATGCCATTTCAACCATTGCGCGATGGTCCATTGCGCTCGTATTCCTATTGTTCTTCCTGCATCGCATGCCGGACGCGAGCGAAGGTTTCTACTGGTACACGGGCTCCATGACCTACCAGTTGCCCAATGCACTGAGCCTGCTTCTTCTGGGGAATTGGATCGCTTTCTTTCGGAAGGATGGAAGCTCAGGAATTGGCTGGAGCATTGCACAGGTACTGCTCGTCATTGTCATCGCAGGGTGCAACGAACTGCACATGGCACTTCTGGTCCTTCTTCATCTTGCATTATTGGTGTTCAGCTACCAGCGAATTAGGAAACACGATCTCGTTGTCATTGGGCTGCTCTTTGTTTCCGTAGCCTGCGCAGTTGTGGTATTCGCGGCTCCGGGTAACGATACCCGCGGTGCACTCTTCCCGCACCGACATGAGTTGTTGCGGACCATCGGCTATGCATTTGCACAGACCGCACGCTTCACCGGAACATGGTTGTTCCTTTCAACAGGCGTGCTCTTTTCGCTGGCGTTGGTGATCCAACAACGCGCCTTCGGAGCGAACAGCAATCTTCATTTCTTGCTGCTGCGGATGAATAAGTGGTTGGCGTTGGTCCTACCCTTCGCCTTGGTCTTCATTTCCATGGTGGTCACCTATTGGCCAACTGGCTTACTGGGTCAATACCGCACCGTCAACGTGGCGCTATTCTACTTCGTTCCGGCATGTTGCCTTGCGATGCTGGTGTGGGATGTTCAAGTCTTACGCACCGCGCGTTGGAGTTTTCGTGATCTGGACCAACGAACTTTCCAGTGGGCTTTCTTGCTGCTCTGCGTGATCACGTTCTTCTTCCTTGGAAGGGATGGACGTGTTTCAAGCGATCTCATCACTGGTCGTGCGAAGAAGTATGATCAAGGTGTCACCGAAGGATATCGCCTCATTACAGGTGCTGTGCATGAAGAATTGGATCAGTTGCAGTTGCCCTTCGTGGAGACACCAAAGAGCCTCCATATACTTCCGTTGGATACTTCACCCGACCATTGGACCAACCGCAGTTTGGCCAATTACTTCGGAGACCCGGCGCTCAATATCACTGTTGCACCTGCTCAGTAACGATCGGTGGTGCGGGCGGTGCTTCGGGATCGAAGAATAGCTCCGCCGCCAACTTCGCATCGTGGCCATAGACGTCATCGCGGAAATTCAAACGTCCGTCCGTGCCTACCCACGCTGTGAAATAGCCGATCGTGACCGGACGTTTCTCCTTCATCGTTACCCACTTTTCCTTTCCACTGAACATGGCCTGTTTGATCTTTTCAGTAGTCCATGCCGTGTCATTGCGTAGGAGGTATTCGGCCAGTTCCTGCGGTTGGCTCAGCCGTATGCATCCGTGGCTGAAGGCTCGCTTGTCCTTGGCGAAACCACCCTTGCTCGGCGTGTCGTGGAAGTAAATGCTGTAGCTGTTCGGAAAGAGGAATTTTACGCGGCCCAACGCATTGCCTGCACCGGGTTTTTGCCGGATCACGGGACGCGCATCGGTTCCGCCGATCCTTTCCATGCCCTTCTTCACCAAATAGTTCGGGTTCTTCGCAATGGCCGGCAGGATCTCGCCTTGGACAATGCTCGCAGGTATCGTCCACGTAGGGCTGAAGACGATCTTGCTCAAGGTGTCGCTGAAGATCACCGTACGCGTTGCTGAAGTGCCCACGACCACATCCATGTTCCATGCTTCTTCTCCACCTTCGAAGATGTGCATCTTGAATTCAGGGATGTTCACCAGGATCAGGTCTGGCGCATAGGATTCCTGCACCCACCGGAGCCGTTCCATGTTCACCAACAGCGTGCGGAGTTTCTGCTGTGGTGTCGTGTTCAAAGCCTTCAGAACGCCTGCGCCAATTACACCATCAGGAGAAAGGCCGTGCCGTTCTTGAAAGTGCATCACCGCTTGGACAAGAGTGCTGTCATACTCGGTGGAGGTCAGGTTTATGCTATCAGTTTCTTCGATAAGATCTCCCAATACCATGAGCCGATGCCGCATCACGGGGACGAATGAAGCTTCCTTGCCCGGTTCCAATTTCTTCAATTCACCTAAGCTGATCGGACTCCAATCAACACTGGTCTCAAGGTCGTAGAGGTGTTTCAGGAAGGCCTTCAGTTTGCCGTATTGCGGATGCAAGGGCTCTACGAGTGACAGGTCCATGTGGCCTGCGGCCAGCGAATCGATCAACCGCGAGAAGTCCTTCTTTCGGCGGGGAATGAACCAATCCAATTCGCGTAGGTCCTTGCCAACGATCCCTCCGTATTTCTTGTCGGCAAAGCGGAAGAACTGCGCGGTAAGGCCCAATTCCAATTGCAATTGACACGTATCGCAAAGCATGATCTTGCGTCCATCGGCACGGGTGCCCAGCAGCAGCTCTTGGACCCGGTTACGTAAGGTGGCTACCTCGCGGAAGGCGGTGTCCGCACCATTCGCCAACGATAGGAAACCCATCGCAGACTCCGACAGTGAATCGTTGACGAACCAGGCATACTGGAATTTGCGTCGGGCATAGAACTCCATGATCCCCGCAGAATCGGAACGGAATTCGGGGTGTTCCGTGAAAAAGCCGACGATCTGTGTGCTGTCCAAGGATCGCCGTGTATATGCCACTGGAGACTCGAAGACCTCGGCGATCTCTTGTGTCTGTTCCTCCACCGTAACCGGCTTCGCTTCGGGCGTGGAGCACGCTACGATCAATAACAGGGCAAGTAGTGGAAAGTAGAATGTTCGGGACATGGGGGACACCTTCTACGGAAGTACAGCGATAATGATCCACTAACCCCCGTGGACGTAAAGCATGCCCCCCGCAGCGAGCAATTCGATCATGCGGGGCATGGCGTCTTGGCTCACTGCCGGGCAGCCCCAGCTGCGTCCAAGCCTTCCGTGTTGTGCTATGAAACCGGCGCTGACGTAATCTGCGGCGTGCATGATAACCTCACGTGAAAGTGCATTGTTGTTGACGCCTTTTTCCAAGCCTTCCAACAAAAGGGCCGGGCCGTGTTTCGGGCTTATGATCCGGGCACCAACGCGGTACAAACCCAAGCTGGACTGGTGGGAGCCATCCTTATTGCTGAAGGCCGTGGCGTACAATTCACCGGTGTTCTGTCCGTGGGCCACCCAGGTGCGCATGACCAATACTTTTTGCTCCAGATCGATAACGTACAATCGCTTGGCCGTGCTCGGTTGGGTCATATCAGCGATCGCCAAGATGTTGCCGGTGATCCCGAACTTCACCATGCGCTCATAACCTTCCTGGAAGGCTGATCCAGATAGAATACCCTTCAACCCGATCTCCGCATACAATTCATCAGCGGTCGTTGGGGTTTCCTCAACCGAAATGACAGGCGCATGCGGCGGCAACACCGGATGTCCCATCGGCTTCTCTGGCAATAGCCAAGAGAAGATCAACGCCAATAAGAGTGGCATGTGTACCAAAACTTCCGCAGGTTATTTCCGTATCAGTTCCGTGTGCGAGGTTCCATTTCGCAGAATTGAACGGGGCGTGAATATAACGGCGTTCAACCCTTGCAGGTTGCGCTGAGGTATTAATTTCTTGTTGAACTCGACGAATGGAAGATATCTGGGCATGGATGGAAAGTGGTCCCAATTGCATAGCCTGAATGAACCCTTGGCCAAAACTTCGCTACAATACTCTGCATTACTTCCCACCAGCACCGCATCCCTCAATGATAAGGATCTTCACCCTGTTCGCTTTCATCCAGATCGCGTGTGCCGCACAAGCACAGAATTTTCCTTGGGGCTGGGGTCCGGAGATCTACGTGAACCAGATCGGTTCCACCATTACGTGTACGGCCTTCGATCCCGCACTGGATATGACCCGGACCCAAAGTTTTACGGCCGTGAGCAATTGGATCCACGAGGATGGCGTGGTGGCAACCGTTTCGCTCGTGGGTACCGTGCAAGGGATCGTCTACGACATTGAGCTGGGCAACTTCAGTGTTGGCCAATTCAATTCCTTTACCGGAACATCGATCACCAACCGCGATGGGGTGATCGCTTGGGTTTCCGCCTCCGGAACCTTGGGCGCCGCTATCTATGATCCATTCCAACACCAGTGGCGTAGCGGACAATTCAGCTCGAGCAGTGGAAATCAATTGCAGAACCGCGATGGGGTGGTCTCTTGGGTTTCTTCAGCAGGTGTTGTTGGTGCGGCCGTGTACGATCCCGCCCTGAGCACTTGGCGATCGGAAGAGCTAAGCTCCAATACGGGCAATACTGTCAGGAATGCGGACGGTGTGGTGGCTTGGGTCTCCTCTGCGGGTTCGGTCGGTGCTGCGCTGTACGATCCTTCCATGCACGCATGGCGAACAGGTCAATTGAGCACGAACGCAGGCAACGCCACTGTCTTGGGCCAAGGTGTCGTGGCTTGGAAGTCGACCTCCGGTTCCTTGGGTGCAGCTGCGTATGATTTCGAGACGAACGTTTGGGAGAGTGGGCAATTCAGTACCGCTGCTTCCAACTCCATGCCCACGATCACCGGTGGCACGGTGGAATGGACGAACATGAATGGCCCGCAACGGTATGGTTACACCAGTGCCCATCAATGGCAAAACAACGCGCTCACATCCTTGCAATGTGAGTATTATCCGATCAATGCAAGTGGCTCTGCAGAGCCGCACATCGCATACTTGTGGTGCCTTAGCATCGGGGCATCATCCTATTCGCATAATTGCGATGATGGGCATACGATAACCCGGCGTTGGGGGTGGAAGGCATACGCCGATGATGGTGTCTATTACCCGACGCTTAGTATCAGCAACGCCTCAAATACCAGCACCTGTAATGGGGAGTTGGCACTTATCAGTACGCAGATCGACGCGGTCCGTACGCGTTCGAATTTGAATGCCTACTTCGTTGACGGCGGACTTCAGGTCAGGAACGATGTTCCATTGGGCCAAGTGCAGGTCTTCGACGCAAGTGGTCGTTGTGTGGCTACGACAATGACGAATGCGAATGCTTGCGAACTGCCGGGACCATTTGCCCTTGGGATCTACGCGATCCGTGCAGGTGGCAACGGAACTGTTTCCACCGTTCGAGTTTGTAACGCACGTTAACAGGGTTCACGGGTAGGTCTCCTTGCTGATCATTCTCTCATCTTCGTCCCATTCGATCCATTCGCCGGTCTTCTTTGGCGTGCCGTCCTCGTTGTAACCAGCAAGCGTTCCCTTGATGCGGATGTTACCGTTAGGGAAGAATTCGTGGTAGGCACCGTTGGGGATGTCTTTGATGACTCTCTCCGTTACCCCAGAGTCACCCCCGACCAATGAACGACGGAATTGAGTACTCGATTCTTGGTGTATGTCTATTCTTCGCTGTAAAGCCCCATCTGGGAAGTATTCATACCGCGCCAAGGGATAGCGTTGAACTACGAGTTCAAGTTCGCCCGTGGCGATATTCTCCGTATATATGGAATCAATCCGTTCTTCGTTCGCTATGATCCTGACCTCGCGATGCTGATGTTCAATCTCATCCGACGACCAGTTGCCTGGATCGAACTTGATCTCTTGAGCCTGGACATTTAATGAGGAAGCGATCAGCAATGGAAGAATGAAGCAGCGCATGGTGTGAAGGTATAGGTCCGTGCATTCTCTCGCTGCTATTGTTCGTTCCGGGGCTGTATCACGTCGATCATGTTTTCCACCGGTAAACCCGTATCATGAACAAGGTGCATTACCGGCTCCGCCTTACGAACTGGACCGATGCGAAACGGTCCCTCCATGGCTTGGAGCCACATACCTGGGTCACCGCCCACCACCAGTATTCGGGATCGTATGCTGGTGGATTCCTCCGTCCTGCGCCAATTTCTTCGATCACCATCCGGCATATAGGTGGGTGGCAGTGACTCTTCACAAACAGGGCAGCCCATGGCCATGAATTGCGCATACTGCGGATCGGGAACGCGCAAGAATACCACCACTTCTGTATCGCTTTCAATTGCACTTTCACGGATCATCCTGCACTGCTCGCGGATCAGCTCCACCGGCCAAACACGAAGTGGCAGTTGCTCTTGGTTCGCCAAGGCCGAAGCAAAGATCCCCGGTGCCATGACAAACCGAAGGATAAAGCAGATCACCACAGCTGGACCAATGCTTGCAACAACGAGTTGACGGCATTTGCCTTGCAGGTCCAATTGCGAAATGCCCCAACCGAATAAGAGGGGAGCGGCAAGAAAGATGCGCGAAAGTGGAAAGAAGACCGAGCCGGTCCCATCATGGGTCTTAGGGAAGCCCATGGCCAACACGATCACGACCAAAGCAGCCAAAAGTCCGAGAACACTGGCTTTCTTGCCTCTGCGATAGAGCATGATGCAGATCGCCACCAACGCCCAAAGCACCAAATGTCCGTTCGGCCACCAGATCGGAAATAGCCATGCGAAGTGCGCATCAAGTTGCCCGAACGCGATGGGAATACCTTCCCCATGGAACACGAACCGCCAATCGAACACGGTGTTCATGACGGCTTCCGGTCGCTGGGCGTAGAAGTGCATGGCCGCCCAGAACCCTGCAAGGACTGGTACTGTGCCTAAGGCAGCCCAGCCGATCAGTTCGGGTTTCTTGGACCGGGCGAATAGGAACCAGGTCCCGAATGCGGCGCAAGCCACCAACGCATTCAAGTTCACAACTGCAGCAGCGGTCAATACAAGTCCGATGAGGAAAGCACTCAATGCGTTGTTCCGTATGCGTTGCACCCATGGACATATGGCCAGCACAGCAAGTCCGTTCAAGTTGGTGTATTGGATCCCGTGCTCGGGTGGGAGCAACAACGGCAGCGCGGCGAACAAGAGGGCTCCTACGTATTCCTTCCGAAGGAAATAGTAGAATGCGAACGACCAAAAAGGAGCCATGGCAATGAATGCGATCACGACAGGCACTGCGATGATCGGGTCCGCGCCGAACGCTACGAGCGGTGCTGCCAACAGGGCTTCCAGCATCACACCGTAGTTCTGCCCGTAGAAGAACGGTTCATGGAAGATGCCTCGGGAGTAATCCTGCGCGGCCAACCAGATAACAGTAAGGTCGTCGCTGGCGTAACCGATCGTAAGCTGCAAGATCAACAAGCGGTCTATGATCCCGAGCAATACGATGCTCCAGAACAGGATGTGCAGAATTCGATCACTTGTCCGCATGGCGCAAGATCGCCTTCGCGTAGTTCGCCCAGCTCATTTCCTTGGTGGCCTCCACAACATTTTCCCGTGGGATCGGCTGTTCGATGCTGGCGTTCATTACCCGCACCATATCCACAATGTTCTTCGGTTCGGCCAAGTAGCCGTTGAATCCGTCGGTGATCGTCTCCGGAAAATGCCCAACTCGTGTTGCTACAGCGGGGAGTTTGAAATTGTAGCTTAGGCTTTCAACACCGCTAGGCGTTGCTGTTTCGTAGAAGAGAACGATGGTATCAGCCGCTTGGAAGTAGGGCGGAACTTCTTCATTCGGAATGAACCGATCAACGACCAGGGTCTTGTCTTTCAACCCCAAGTCACCGATCATAGCCAATGGGTCGTATTCGCGCTCGTCATCGGCTTTCTTGAGGAAGAGTTTCTTCACCGTCCCGAACAATGCGTTCTTTACTTTGGTGCTGAACTTGCTTTGGTCAACGGTCTGCCAGAAGCGCTCGCCGACGATCATCAAGCTCACATCATCGCGCTGCTTCGCCAACTCTGAGAATGCCTCAATGCAATAATGCAGGCCCTTGTATTTGCGAATGAATCCGAAGAAGAGGAAGACGTGTTCCTTCAAGTGGTGCTGTGCTTTCCAAGCCTCTTTGTCAAAGTTGGGATCCAGCTTGAAGAGGGTGTAGATGGGGTGGTAGAGTTTGAGGATAGAGAGAGGGTCTTTTAGTCGAGAGTCGTTGAGTCGTGGGTCGTTGGTCATTAGTCTTGGGTCGCTTGTCCCGGAGGTGCCAACGACTCCCGACTCCCGACTTCCGACTCCTCTCTTCCCGTCCAACGAAACCTCGAACTCCGCATCCGGCATCAGTGCTTTCAATTCCTCCGCCGTCTTGTAGGCGTGTACGATGAAGCTGTGCCCGTGACGTAAGGCCATTCGTGTGAGCCGTGCGTCCAGCGAGCTCTGTTCCTTGGCGGCGACGAAGTGCAGGTCGAAGAGGATCTCTGCCTTCGTGTGCTTTCGCAGGTACTTCGCGATGGTGTTCAACGGAATGCCTTGCGTGGGATTGTACCACTGGATGATCACTTTGCCCGGCTTCAGCTCTGCGATCGCCTTCGCGGTTGCGTTCCACGTGCGCGGGTCGTTCCAATTGGTGAGGTACTTCACCGGAATGTCATAGCCTTCGAGAAAGTCGCTACGGCTGGCCTTGTCCACGAATTCGCGCGGGATGATCGCCGGGTACTGCTGCGTCCAGCTGACAATGGTGACCTGCGCCCCTTCATCCTTCAGCGAGCGCGCCAACGCCGTGTTGTACTGCGCTATGCCGCCTTTGAATTTGGGGCCGGGGCCGAAGCAGATGATGTGTGGAGTGATCAAACCTCTTAACTTTTATCGCGACGACGCAGCGACGCGACGGGTTCGCGACGAATGCGAAATACACGCTTTGGACGGAATGGACTTGATCATGGCTTCAAATTGTTCACCACTCGACGCATACCGTCCTTTAGCAAGGCGCTGTGAAAGTTCATTATCAGACCAAGATGATTACCGGTAAGTTTAAGGTAAGTGATCATTTCTGGCATTGGTCAGAAGCGTTCAATCCAGACCCATTTCAGTCGACCATTCCGCGCATTAAGGCCGTAATACTTCCTGTTACCGAACTGCACGGCGATGTCAAAGGGACACAGTTCAGGTCGACCGACCTCGGTGGTGTTGAAATAGAGAAGTTCGCAGGTATGCTTCTTGTCCAGGCGCATAGACCATTTGCGCCGGCCGTTGGGTTTGATGCCAGAGAGCGTGCATTCGTTCAAGGAGTAAACGACAATGAACTCTTCAAAGCGCAAGGTGTCGTTGCAGCGATCGGCTAGCGGGTCCGCTCCGAATAGCCGATCGAATTTGACCCCGGTGGTGTCCTTGCACGGGATTTGGGGGAACAGGCCATTGGCGAAAGCGATAGTGGTGCAGAGCAGAATCTTGCGCATCGCCATGATCATCCGATCCGCATTTTCGCCGCTTCATACACCCTACGCATCCCGTCCTCTATGCTGATCTTCGCCTTCCATCCGAGGTTCTCTTCAACCCAGGTCATATCGCAATACCGGCTGAAGACACCGACCGGTTTATCCAGCAAGGGTTTGATCGTCGGCTTGTAACCCGCGAAGCCGGTGAAGACATCGATCAGTTCCAAGAAGCTCGTGAGCTTGCCCATGCCGATGTTGATGGCCCGGCCGTCGCTGATCTTGTCCATGGCCAGAAGCGTGAGGTCCAACACATCGTCGATGTGGACGAAGTCACGGCCTTGTTTGCCGGTGCCCCATACCTCAAAAGGGTTTTCCTTCTTCGCGGCGCGTGCGGCCAACGCGGGAACAGGGTAGGAGAGGTCCTGGTCTTCGCCGTAGCCGCTGAAGGGCCGGATGCACGTGACATGTACACCGTAGTGGCTCGCTGCGATCTTCGCGAGGAATTCACCGGTGAGTTTGCTCCAGCCGTAGGTCATGTCCGGCTCGCCCATTCGCTTGAAATCGATGTCGCTTTCCTTCAGCTTCAAGGTGTTGCTTTCGGTCTGCAGATCGATCGGATAGGCGGCGCTGCTGCTGGGGTACAGGAAGCGCGCCGGTTTGTTGCGGCAGACGTACAGGAACATTTCCGCATCAATGCTAAGGTCCTGGGCCACCAACATCGGGTCGCCATCGATCTTGCTCCTTCCGCCTACGATCGCTGCAAAGTGGAAAATGTCGCCGAAGCGATCCACATCAACACCGTGTTGCTTGCGGAAGTATTTGGGATCCTTGTTCAATTCGCGCAGGACGTCGCGCAGGTCGGCTTGCATGAAGAGGACGCGTCCACCTGCATAGATCTGCAATCCTTTCTCGGTCCCTTCGCTTTTCCACGGTGCCCATGTATCCGGATGAGTGCCTACACTGAGATCGTCGATCAGGAGCACCCGATCGCTCGTGGTGTTGTAAAGCCGTTGGACCATGTTGCGGCCTACGAATCCGCAGCCGCCCGTTACGAGGTGTGTTGTCATTGGTTGCAAAGATGGGAACCCTTCACCGATCAGAATTGGAAGTAAATGAACGGCACCATTTCGGCCGTCATGGTCTGGTAAATGGTCGCGACGATCACCACACAAACACCGGCCATGGCCCACAATGGAAGTCCGGCAAATGCAGTCCGGTATCGCTGTTTGAAGGTTTCCGGCAGCCAGTGGATGATCAAGCCGGCGAGCATGACGAGGAAGACACTGCGGAAACCCCAGAGCACATCGCCCATCAAATGCGCACCGAAATCGTGGGTGATCTGGTGGATCAAATGGTTCGCCGTGGTCAACGAATCGCTGCGGAACCAGATGCGTGTGAAGGTGATGAAGGTAAAGGTGATCGCAATGGCCTGCACCCGTGCGAACCAATGGCTGCTCTTGTCCCACGGACTTACGCGCTTCCAGAATTTGTAGATCACCAGGCCCAATCCGTTCAAGCCGCCCCAGATCACGAACATCCAACTGGCCCCGTGCCACAACCCGCCGACCAGCATGGTGATCATCAAGTTCAAGTTGGTAGTGACGAGGTTCTGTACGGGCGGGAACAAACGCGTTAACACTGCGAAAAAGGCAAGCACGGAAATGAAGATGACCGGAAGCCACAACCAACCGGTCAGCAGAACGAACGCCGCACCGATAATGCCGAGCATGATCCACGAGAACAACGACCCACCGCGATTGCCGCCCATGGGAATGTACAGATAATCGCGCAGCCACGTGCTGAGACTGATATGCCAACGTTTCCAGAATTCCGCGGTGCTTGCCGCTTTGTAAGGGCTGTTGAAGTTGACCGGCAAGGTGAAGCCCATGAGCAGCGCCACGCCAATGGCAATGTCCGTGTAACCGCTGAAATCCGCGTACACTTGGAGGGAGTAGCCGTAGAGCGCCATCACCCCTTCGAAACCCGTGTAACGCATGGGATCAGCGAATACCCGATCGATGAAATTCACCGCGATGTAGTCGCCGATCAAGATCTTCTTCGCCAAGCCGTTCATGATCCAGAACACCGCAATTCCGAATTGTGCGCGCGTCAGTTTGAACTCCTCGTACATCTGCGGAATGAATTCCGCCGCGCGGACGATCGGACCGGCCACCAGCTGTGGAAAGAAGCTGACGTAGAACCCGAAATCCAACAGGTTGCGGACCGGCTTCACATCGTTGCGGTACACATCGATCGCGTAGCTCATGGTCTGGAACGTGTAAAAGCTGATCCCAACGGGCAGTAGGATCTTGTTCTCCACGAAGTGCGCATCCCACGCCATGTTGGCCCATTGGGCGAAAATGTTCACCGGGTGGAAGGTGGTGCCCAACAGGTTGTTGATGTTCTCCGTTACGAAGTGCGCGTACTTGAAGAAACCGAGCACCAATAGATTCAACGCAATGCTGAGCGCGAGCCACAGTCGTTTGATCAACTGCGTTCTGCCGCCATAGATCCGCAAGCCGATCAGCATGTCCGCGAACGTGCTGAACAACAGGATGCCGATGAACAAGCCGCTCGTTTTCCAATAGAAGAAGAGACTGACTGCGAACAGGTAGGCGTTGCGTACGGCGCGGTTGCGGTACACCAATGAGTAGCCGACCAACACCACCGCGAAGAAGCCCCAGAAGAAGAACTGGGTAAAGATCAACGGTGTTCCTGGGTCATATCCGAAAATGCCAGCCCAGTCGATCATTGGGGCATGGACAATTGCGGAGAGTGCCTGAACGAACATGCTCGATCAGGGCCTGTATGTGCTGCGGATGTGATCACCATACGCATCCATGATGGAACTGAACAATAGATCGCCCAGCGCCACATAACCGGCCCGTGTGAAGTGTATCCTGTCCGCTTTTGCCAAGCCTGCATCACTCCATTGCGCTATGGATCCCTTGCCTCCCATCACGTTCCACGTGTCCCAGACCACACAGCCATGTTTACGCGAAAGTTCAAGCATCACATCCCGCACTGCCGCTCCGTTCTTGTTCGGATATTTCCGGGCCATGTAACTGTCCGTGTTCGTGGTTAGCAGGATCGCTGCATTCGGCGCGGCCTCCACCACTTCGCTGATCAGTTGCTCGTAGTTCTTGAGGTATCTGTCCGTACTGAAATCGGGATCGTGTGCGTCGTTGATCCCAATGGAGAAAACGACCAGGTCCGGCTTCACAAGCGCGAGTTCATTGCTGAATTCGGGGCAACGCAACCAGCTGGTCGTACTCGCACCATTCACTCCGGTGGCGTGGTAAAAGAAACCGGGATCGTCGCTTTCCAAAATGAGGCCCTTCAATGTGAACTGCTGCTGTGTGCTGTCCGTTCGATCGAAACGAAGATGCAAAGTGTCCATGTAGCGGTCGAATTGGATCTCGGTGTAGCTCTCCATCTCGCTCGTCTCCATTTGGATGGTGGTGTCATTTGACCACGCCGAAACACGGAACTGGTTTGCCTTTCCATGCAGCACTTTCACCCGGTTGAAGGTGGATCCGGGGTATATGTCGCCACGGAAGGTGATGTCCAAGGTGGTGGATGGATCCGTGGTGGTGACCGCATATCCGGCGAGTCCCAATTCTTGCGTGCCTTCACGTTGCAAGTTCTTAACGCTCGTCCATCGCCCAGTATATTCCGGTTTGTACCAATACGGATTGTTCGTTTTGGACATCGTGTACGGGTAGATGAACCCACGACCACCGCGTACGCCGGGCACTGCCGTTTGGAACCGTTCGCGCAACTCGGCGCTCCACATGTCGGCTTGTATGTGCGATCCACCTACTTGCACAATATTGATCTGCCCCGTGCCATCGAGCAACACCTTGTCCATCTTGGTGCAATAGCGTTCCCAAGCACTTCGGTCCCCCTTCAAGATAAGTCCGTTCGAGTTGGCATCAACCATCGAGATCGTTGGAAGAACCAACGGGTTTGATTGCCCTGCGGTCTGCAGAACGAGAAGCACCAGAAATGCAAGACACCAGATAATGGGCAAAACCGTTTGCAGCAAGGTGGTGTGTTTTCGGGATGTGTGTTCCATGGTCCGAGGTTATTGCGCAGCGGAATAATAGGCCGCGAAGTCGTTGATCAATGCCGTGTAGAAAAGTTCACCCACTTTCTTGGATCCCTGCGGGCTGAAATGTGTGTAGTCGGTTGCGGCCAAGGGTGGGTCGGCCTCCACCCACGCAGGCATGCTGTTGCGCCCGCCCATGGCCTCGTACATGTCCCAGAACACGGCTCCTTGCGCAAGGCTATTACTTTTCAGCGCATCGCGAACTTCCTCCAAATAGGGCCGCGTTACATAATTCTCGCCTTCCTTGATGCTCATATCACTGGGGCCGATCACAATGACACTTACACCGGGTATCATCTTCCTGAACCGTGCGATCTGTGCTCCGAAATACCGGCCATACTGTGCCGCTTCCTCGGCATTTTTCAGGTTCGGGAGCACGTTGCCTCCGTACTGCAGGATCAATAGCTTGACGTCCAATTCCTTGTACATCCTACTGAGCAATGTTTGATCGGCTTTGCGGAATTCGTAGCCGGCGCCTCCTCGTGCCGCAATGTTGTCCACTCCTAAACCTGAGCGCCCGTCAAGTGCAATTCCGAAAACATCAGGACTGTCCGCACCACTGAAGGTGATGGTGATCTCGCTCGGGGTGCTGGTGAATTTCCACTGACGTACCGTCATTGAATTGGTCGGTTCGACCACCTCACTGGTAACCAACTCTTCCCCATTTCGGAGCTCGATCGTAACAGGTGCGCGATGCCAACCATAGAACAGTTCGCACGTGCTGTACTGCTGCGCTTTCCCGTATGCCCTGCGTAACGGCCGCAAGGTGATCGTTGCTTCGTGCAACACCGTGTCGGGAGCAATACTGTCCGGTAGAATAGGGGTGAAGCGGGAGAAGGACGAGAGCGCACCGTAGCGGGCGTGGTGCTGGGTGGGATCTTTCCTTCCCATAACACTATAACGCAACCAATTGTCCGAGATGATCCGATCAATGCTGAAGCTGTTCACGATATCCGCGACAGAAAATAGGCCTGGGCCGGACCCACCAAATTGTGACTGTAGTTTGTTCCGGATGTATGACGTGATCCGATCGCCTTCCAATTGCGAATCACCATAGTGCATGATCCGGATCGGTTGTGTTCCATTGTGAGCATTCTGCAATTGGGCGAAAAGCGGCCACAACACTTGCTTATCGTCGTTCGGGTAGTGCAAGGCAATGCGTTCTTCCAAAGGGCGAAGAGCAGCACTATCGAAGACGAACGGTTCAGTTCCTGCAAGTGCGTCGGCCATCAAGCTATCCGCGAGTGCTTCCGTGTCGGTGATCGCCGCGGAGTCCGTCGTTACAGCAAGGATGTCGCTGATGTCAACTTCCGCCTTCGGTTCAGGGAAGAGCACCTGTTGCGCAGATGGTAGGCGTAGGGTGAGGGTATCGCCAAGTCGGATGCCTTCAGCCGGAACAAGTGAACCGATCACGGCCAAGCCCACCATTACTGCCAAAAGGAACAGCAGCACGTGGATCGGCCTCATGGGCGCGGGATCTTCAGCTTTTGCCCAGGTGTAATGCGTGCATCAATGCCGTTCGCTTCCATGATGTGGTGTGCTGTAACACCCGGGAAACGCTGCGCAATACGGTACAGCGAGTCGCCGGACTGGACGGTATACGTGGCAAACCCGATACCCTTGTCAGCCAGTCTTTCCTTCCCATCGGTGACCAATTTGGGCTTGGTGCTGTTCGTAGGGCCGTCAACATCGCTCTGGTCATTGATCAGCTTGGGCTTTGCCGACACCACCTCTCGTTTCTTCTGGTGTATCAGCAATCGCTTTCCCACGTAGATCCGATCGCTGCGTAAACTGTTCCACGCTTTCAATTGTCTAATGGACACATGGTATTTCGCCGCAATGCTTCCCAAGTTGTCCCCAGAGCGCACTTTGTAACGGACAATGTTCGTGACTTCCACGGTCACGGGTTCCGGTTTTGGCGCCACTGCGATCGCTTCGGCTATCGTGTTCAATGAATCGGAAAGGATCAAGAACTTGGAGCGCATGCCTTCGGGCAGGTTGAACACCTGGGCTATCGGGATCGTGGGACCGATCAGTGTGGGATTGATCGCGTGCAATCGCCCTTCCGGAAGATCCAAGACACTGGCTACTGTGGTCCAAGGAATTGCGTGTGGCGCGGTGAGCGTGTCGTTCGCCTCCCAAGTGGTCATTTCATAGGCGCCCAAGCCCAATGTACCGGCGTTGTTCGTGAGGTGGATGAAGGCCATCAACAACGGCAGCACGTCTCGTTGGTCCGGTGTGAAATGCGGGTATAAGCTTCGGTAATCCGCTGCGCCACTGCTCCGCTGCTGTGCACGTGTAACATTGGCAGGCCCGCATGCGAAGGCCATGATCGCCATGCTCCAGTCCTGATAGCGAGTGTGCAGGTCCTTCAAATAGCGCACCGCCACTTTCGTGCTCTTCACATCATCGTGTCGTTCGTCCACCTCCGCAGTTACCTTCAACCCGTAGCGCAGTGCCACGGGATAGTTGAGCATCCAAAGACCTGCTTCGCCGGACGTGCTTCCCGCTTGCGTATTCAACGCAGAAAGGGCCATGGGCAGGTACTTCAGGTCGGCGGGCAAGGAGTCCTTCCCCAATTCCTTTTCGATCAAGGGGAAATAGTTGTTCGCCAACCCCAACAAAACCCGGAAATGTTCACGTAATGGCTGCCCGTATTGGTCGGCATATCGGATCACGGCGCTGTCCGCGAAAACGGGGATGCTCGGCGCTTCAAGGGTCAACTTGGTATAGAGATCACGTGTGTCCACCGCGCGCACCACACCCCGCCCAACGCCACCATGCAACTCCTTCAACTGGTGTTGCACCATCCAGCTTGACATTAAGGTGTCCGTGCGCCAAGTGGTTTGCGCCAACGACACATTAACAAAGCCCAGAACAGCTCCGATCAAAAACAACGGTATTGAACGTGAAATACGCATGGTCCAAAACGTAAAACAATTCCACTGGACACTATAACGCGTTGCAGGCCATCGGAATTCTCCACGCTCCAGTGTTGAGAGATGTACGTTGAACGACCCCCTCCTCGGATCGGTCGCAGTGGACGCGGATCACGACAGACAGGTCGAAGGTGATCTTCTGAACTGTGGTCCCGAACTTTGTACCCATGAAAAGTTGGTCCAGCCTTCTTGTGGCAACTCTCGTCCTACCCATCACCGCATTTTCCCAATTGCAACGCGTCCCAGAACGCGCACCCATGGAACACCCTTCAACCAAAATGACCGTAGAGATCTGGAGTGATGTCGTTTGTCCCTTCTGTTACATCGGCAAGCGCGAATTTGAACGTGCATTGGAGCGCTTTCCGCATAAGAATGAAGTGGAAGTGGTGTGGAAGAGCTTTGAGCTGGATCCCAATGCCCCTGAACGTAGCGAACATGACATGTACGGTATGCTGGCGGCCAAGTACGGCGGCACCCGTGAAGATGCTGCGGCCCGCGTGGAGGGCGTGGTGCAACGTGCGAAAAGCGTTGGCTTGGAGTATCAAATGGACAAGGCTGTGATCGGGAATTCATTTCAAGCACAGCGGTTGATCCAATTCGCCAAGACCAAGGGAATGGGAGCGGAGGCCGAGGAACGATCGTTCAAAGCCTATTTCATGGAAGGGGCGCAATTATCCGATCGGTCAACGCTGATCGGTCTTGCAAAAGAGATCGGTTTGGATGCTGCAGAAGTGGAAACCGTTCTGACGTCCGATGCATTCGCTGATGAAGTTCGTGCGGATGAACGCGAAGCACAGCAACTGGGCATACAAGGCGTTCCCTTTTTCGTGCTGGACCGGAAGTACGCGGTGAGCGGAGCCCAGTCCAGTGATCATTTCCTAGGTGCCTTGGAACAAGCATGGGAAGAACGTGCTGAGAAGCAGTGATCAGTTTGCAATACCCAGTGTTGTGCCATGCACAAATCGCCCCTAATGTTGGTCGATGTATGCCTCGCCACTATCGGTGCTGCGTGCATCTGGCAAGAACGTCCACAACGCGGCGGGCAACACGAAATAACATAACGGCAACAGCAACCGCGTTTCAGTAATGATCCCGATGAACATGTTGGGGATCAGGAAGAGCGGGATCGTCAATAAGCACCGTTGAAGGAACACGGGCAATTGCTTGTACTGAATGAAAGCAAGCACCCAGAACACGCCAAGGAAAAGGACCACACTGTCCAATGCCATCAAGTTGGCTTGCCAATGCCAACCGCCGCCTAAATACGGCTGATCGCGCGTGATGTAACGGATTGCGCCCACCGTGAGCAAGCCAGGTAGGCCCAACAGAAATGCCGTTCCGCAAAGCCGCGCCAACGGGGCGAACGCCCAGGAACGGAAATTCACGAACAAGTACACTGCCGGTAGAAAGAGCATCGTCTCGTTGTTCAACCCGCCGAACCAAATGATGCCTGCAAATAGCGCCAGCCTTCCTTCCCGCATGGCCCACAATGCAGCAACGAAGGTGAAGGCCAACAGGGGAGCACTCTCCTGAAGATCGCCTTGGAAGGTGAAGGCGGTGAGCAGTGCGAAGAGGACAACCGCGAGCAAAGCGGCCGTATTGTTCAGCCACCGCGAACTGGACCTGTGAAAGGTAAAGAAGGCCAACGTGGTGAAGACCAAACGCTGCATGCCATAAGCCGTGTGCAGTTGTACAGGAAGGATCCGCGTTAGCAATTCCGGTATGCCCCACTGCAAGAGCCGACTCTGCTCATTGTTGTAGTACTTGAACTGGACCAATAACGCTTGGATCTGCTCCAAGGTGCCATCGTCCCAATGCGAGGTGGTGGCCGTTTTCAGGCGGAAAGTGACGTAGGCCAAGAATGCGCAGACAGCGAAGATCCAAGCCGGGTGTTGGAAGTTGAACGGCGTCTTACGATCGTTGCTCATTCAATTCCTTTTCCTCTACGGTCCGCAGTAATTAGCGCGGTGCGGCCAGCACTCCGCAGAGGTGGAACAACAAGCGCGCGCCCACGTTCGCATCCCAATCGTCATGCTTGCCCGGTGTTACTTCCACCATATCGAAACCGATGATCGTGCGACCACTGGCCGCCAATTTGGACAGGAGGTAAGTGGCTTCCTCGTATTGGAATCCGCCCGGAACAGGTGTACCTGTGTTCGGGCAAAGCGTTGGGTCCAGACCATCGATATCGAAACTGATGTGGACCTTGTCCGGCAAGCCATTGATGATGGCATCGCATTGTTCACGCCATGTGACCCCATCGAATTGTTGCCTGCGAACATCCGCACTGCGCACCACGCGGACCCTTCCCTTTTCCTTGAGGAACACGGTGTTCTCCGCTTCACAGAAATCGCGTATGCCAACGCTTACGATCCGTTCAAGTTGCGGAATGGCCAGCGCATTGTACATGATGCTCGCATGGCTATACGTGAATCCTTCGTAGGCTTTGCGGAGGTCCAAATGCGCATCGATGTGCAGGATCCCGAATTTCTTGTGGCGCGCGGCATGTGCTCGGTAAAATCCGAGTGGCGTGCTGTGGTCTCCTCCAACAAGACCGACCAATTTCTTTTTGTCCAGCCAATAGCCGGTACGCTGTTCCACCCAATCGTTCATCACCGCACATTCGGCGTTGATCAACTTCAATGCTTTTGCCGCGCGGGTCTTCTTCTTGTCATCGCCGCCCTTCACGAGCAGATCGATCACATGTTGTGCATCCTTTTTCAGATCATCACTTTGTTCCTGCAAAGCGGTTGGCAATTCATCCATGGCGATGCCTCGCTTCCATAGTTCCGGGAACTCGCGATGGAAAAGATCGACCTGGAAACTCGCTTCAAGGATCGCAGCTGGACCGTGCGAGGTGCCACCTCCATAGCTCGTGGTCACTTCCCATGGAACGGGGACGATCACTACATCCGCTTCTGCCGTGGTGAACGGCAAGCCGTAGATACCGGCATCCGCAGCTCCTGGGCCGTTCGGGTCGAATTGTTTGATCTTGGCGGCTTTGCTCATGGTCGGGCGTGTTAGGTCGGCGAAGTTAAGTGCGAGCCGTTGTGTGGTCCTTTCAAGAAATGGAACCGCCCCGATCACATAGTGACCAGGGCGTGAATGGACCTCAACCCCTCGTTGCGTCCAAGGCCGTAGGGCGGCTCCTTTTACAGGTTGTGGAACATCAAGCCAAGGAAATTCGGCATCAATGAAGCTTTGCGTTCCCGTGTTCGGTCATTCGTTCCCGCGCTTACCACCGTATTCTTGGTCGCGGACGGAACGTTCTTCTTGTCCGAGGTGCGGTCTTCCTTCGGAGTTGGCGGAGTTGGCATGGGTAGGACCTCATCGGGAACCTGCTCAGGTGCAATGTCCATGCTCAATCCACGACGCGTCATGGTCCAGGTCCGATCCGGCATGTCGCCGTCGTAAGTGTTGGTCACGTTGGCTATATCATCCAGCAAAGGACCCGTGCCACTTCCTAGGTGAATGGCCTTTCCTAAGGGAACCTCGATCACACAGTGGGCCCGTTGCACCCTGAATTTGTCGGCCTTCGGAAAGGCCAGCCATTGGCTCAGGAACAGCACTGAATCCACCTGTTGCAGGGTGAACCCGATGTTCGATGCACGGGTCTGCGCTTCTTTGTAGCTGCGGCCTTGCGCGGTGCGTTCCACATAGAAGTGGAAGAGGCTATCAGGGCTGCGTTGAACATCCAAACCGACCCAACAGATGCGTATGCTGTCCTTCTGCATCACGAACCCGTCCATGCTCCAGTCCACACTGCCGTGGTTGTAGCGGAAGTGTTTCCGTTGACCTTGGCCAACAGGGTCCAAATTCTCCAAGTAGAGCGTTTGACCGGTGGGCTGGATCAAGGGTACTTCAAGGTCCACCGTTTCGTGCTTGCTGAAATCAGCACCGACGAAGGAAGCGGTTACAATAACCACGATCAACGCGGCCACCCAAGCAAGCCCCAAGGTCCACCCGAGCCAACGCGGAGTGCGCGTCTCGAAAACCAGACGAAACCCACCTAGCATAATGCCGATCACCGGGATAAGGCCCAAAAGAAAGACCGCTACCAACGACCAAATGCTTTGCCAAGGGCTGCTGAAGAGCATGCCGGCCAGCGCGAACGGACCGCCACTTTCCCATCCGTCGGTGCTGCCGTATTGAAGGGTGCCGGTGCCGATCAAACCACCGATCATGGCCATGGCCCAGAAGAATCCGAAAAGCAAGAAAGCAACACCGATCACTTTCTTGATCACAGTACCAATGCCACTTCCCAATCGGTCCGCGTGGCCCCGGAAACGGGCCTTACCATCTGCAGTGTTCCACTTCCTTCCCAGCTCATCCACTTCCTTGGCCATGCGCTCGGCACTGGACTTCACTTTTTCCGCTCCTTCTTCAAACGTCTTTTTCAGGTTGTCCACGGTAACGGGTTCACCCTGCATCATCAAGCGTTCCGCAGC
>Ga0209063_1000628_pt1 | contig 21712 bp, 18 predicted proteins | sample KloWWTmeKNB19Kit_FD_187177 | JGI IMG/M metagenome (GOLD analysis project Ga0209063, IMG submission 187177) | Active sludge microbial communities from Klosterneuburg, Austria, studying microevolution and ecology of nitrifiers - Klosterneuburg... | ecosystem: Engineered > WWTP > Aerobic digester >... | reverse complement strand
TCCGGCTCAAAGTCCCTTACAGATGCTTTTACACGCAACACGTTTTCCGCATCTTCGGCTTTCCCTGCAATAAGGTATTCGCTGCCCAAATCCACGTAACGAATGGCAGTCGGAAAAATCAAGTGCGAAGTTTTATCGTAGGTAACTTCCATTTTATACGGTTCTATCTTGCCTAATGCAAGCGGAGTTCTGATGCTGTCTTGTGCAAAAGATTGTACGGCAAAGCCGAGTATGAGGGCAATTGTCCAAAAGGTTTTTAAAATATTTTTCATTGTTTTATTTGTTTGAATTCAACATTATTGTTTAGATACAAGGAAGACCTGATGTCCTGCTTTCAGCGTAACTTTTGGGGTTCTTACCTTTTTAGCAAAATAGCCCGAAATTCCCTGTACCACACCACGACTAAGGTCTGCGGCAACCTGCTGTCCAGCATTTTGCGTGAGCATTACGCTTGTTCCGCCTGTCTGGCTCATATTGCCTGCCATTTCGGTAAGGGCATTCATTTCGGGCGAATACGGAACGTACAAGCCTTGCTGTCCGTCCAAATCGTAAATGGTTATATCTACCGGGATGATATTGCCCTCCAGTTCTATCGAGGTAACTTTTAGTTGTAAACGCCCTCCCTGAAATTTCGCATTAGCCGTTAAAATCGTTCCTTTTGGAATGGTACGGCTCGGTGTTTTTGCAGGCTCTAATAATCGTAAACGCACACCTGTTTCGCCAACTACTGTTTGGGCATCGTGTACACAGGCTTTGATACTGTTTTTGGGTTGTGCCATTTGTTCCAAAGAACCAGCGGTATAAAACCCACGGTTCTTTGTTTCGCTCCAATCCGCTAAAAAAGCACTGTCCGATGGTTCACGGTAAAGGGCTGATACTGTATTTTTTCTTGCTGATGTGAACGATACAAAATGCTCTTTTTGGTTAGTAGCCATAGCACTAACAGCATCCGGAACAGCACCATTAGCAGGTGTTGAATTTTCGGTATTCGCATTTTTTGGCAGATACTTTGCTGCCATTTCATAGGATTTCTCCATTAGCTTCAATTGGTCATCAACTGTGGCCACAGGTGGCACATCCTTTTCTGATAATTTTTCTTTCAATTCGTCCACCTGCTTACGCAGTTCCATTGTTTCAGCGTTATCATCTTGATAAAAGGAACTCAATGCGCTTTGGCTATTTCGATAGCTGTTCAAAGCAGGGTTACTGCTTCTTGCCGAATTTCTCCCACTACCGCCAAAGCTGTTGTTTTCCTCTTCTTCATTAAACGGTTCGTCGGTTGGCTCTTCTTTGTCTTCTGTATTCCAGTAGTCTGAAAGTGTAGCCAATGCATTGCGTTTTTCCTGCTCTTTGCGTTCGAGCATTTCCTGTTCATACGCCTTGCCTTTGTCTGCAGGCATTCCAGTTCCAGTAGCCTCTGGTACCGCATCGTTCAGCCCTACATTTTCAATTGTCTTTTTGTCTTCGGATGGTTTAAATATGAGGTACATACAACCCACGAAAACAATCGCCATTAAGCCGAAAATTAAGGGCTTTTTGAGCTTCTCCTTATTATTCTGTGTGCCGTCTTGCAACACATCAGCAGTTGCTGTCGAGTTCCCCTCCGTTACCCGAACAACCGATTTTTTGTTCTCATTTTCTTTCATAAATTTGATTTTTTAAAATTGTTGATACACTATCCTGCAATCTTGCAGGACTTCCATTTTTTTTGAGGACAGGATTTTCGATATGCTCTATGATCATATCGTTTCCAGACTTTGAGGTATCGTACCAGACTTTGAAAATTACACCTGCGGTAAGCAGTAGATATCCCACAAAAAAGTACAGGGTATATTGGTGCTGCTTGCGCACTGGCAATGCCTGCCAACGTTCGTCGAGCTTATCAAAATACCTATCCATATTTGCTCTTAGTTTTTTCATACTCTTAATTTTTTATGATGATGTTAGAGCTTGAACCGCTTGGAGATTTTACCCACATTTTGCTTTTGTTCATCATTAACCAAAGCAATAACCTCAACTGCATTGGGTACGACTATTAAAGAGAGGTTTGTCAGTTCCGATTTTTTTAGCAATTGCCCAAATTGGTCTTTTCTTGCCACCTCCATTCTGTTGAGTGAGAATTTGCCGTTCAGATAATTTACCCACATACTGCATTCTACACTTGGCTTGTCTTCTCCCGACCATTGTAGGTAGCCTGTCAACAACAAGTCTTGTTTAGGCAAAGTATCTGCACCTTTTTGGCAGCTTTCAAGGTAATCGCTGATACTTTCTTTCAGCTTTCCGGCATACGCACCCTGCGTATGAAAATAGCCGTTATATCCTTTTTCTGTAAGGATTTTTGCGAACGTGTTTAAATCTGATAATGTTTCCATAAGATTGTTTTTTAGCGTTCGATGACTTCTATATCCCTGTTTTCCACGACTGCAAATTTTTCGATATTGAAGCCTTGTGGGTTGTTGTCAGAGCGAACGGAGTTGACTAGGTAGCAGGAAGTAATTAAGTTACGTCTGGTTACATTGCTTGACCGAATGATGAATTGTTTTGCATAGGTTCGTACCGCATAAGGATGGGTATCGAAATTGCAGACCACACTATCTACTTCGATGCGTTGCTGTACGTTTCCTGATATAATACGACTGTAATAGCCTTTTTCTGACAAGTCTTTATAGTAGTCGAAGGCACTTTTGTCGGCAAGATTGAATGCCCTGCTCATATTGCTTTCTATAGCGTTTTTGTCGGGAGCAAGTGTAAAAAACAGCTCGTGAAAACGTCTGACGTGTTCCCTTGCTTCCACAGGTCGGTTGATACTTGCATCTTGCGATAAGGCAAGCATCAAAGATTTGCCGTTATCCAATACATAGATTTTTTGGCGTTGTTCTTCTGCAAAGCGGTAGGACTGCCATACGGCATATCCTACCACGCCAATACAGAGAACCGCAAACACAATGGCATATAGTCTTATCTGCCTAAAGCTGTTTTCGATATTTCTTAGCGTTTTAAATTCCATTTTTTTGAATGATTTATTGTTATTTATTAATCAGTTTACCGCCGATGTTTCCTACTGTAGATCCTGCACCAGCACCCGCAAGGTTTCCTGCCTTCATCGCTGTTTGATTTACATTACGAGTAAAGTTTCCTGCACCTCCGGCTTGGATTACCCAACCTGTTACTGTTGGAATTGTGAAGTAGCCAACGATACCGATAATCATAAAGATGATGTACACCGTATTGCTCGTATCGGGTATGTAGGTCGGGTCGGCAAGCATTGCTATATCCCTTTCCAGTATGAGGGATTGTATTCTTGCCAGCATCGAGCTGAACAAATCGGAAACAGGAAGCCAGAGATATACGCTGACATATCTCGTGATCCACTGTGTGAGCGTGGACTGAAATCCGTCCCAAACGGAAATAGCAAAAGCTATTGGCCCCAGTATCGAAAGGACTATCAGGAAAAATGTTCGTATGGTATCAATAACTAAAGCCGCCGCCTGAAAGAGTATTTCCAATAAATTGCGAAACCAATCCTTTATTGCTTTTTCAATCTTATAGGCTTGCCTGTCCATATACATTCCTGCCATTGTACCAACGTCCGATGGCGACCAGCCCAATTCATCCAGCTTTTTATCAAACTCTTCGTCTGATGCCATATAGGCGGTTTCGGGATTTCGTACCATTGCTTCGTATTCCAATTGGTCTTTCTGTTGCTGGAGTTGGTTGAGGTCAAGCACCTGGTCTTCGAGTATGGCGTGAGTTCCTGTAACTACCGGGCTTAATACTGCATTAATGGTTCCCAACACGATGGTTGGAAAGAACATTATACAAAGACCCAGAGCGAATGGACGCAGTAACGGAAACACATCGATAGGCTCGGCTCGGCTTAAAGCCTGCCAAACCTTTAATGCTACATAGAACAACGCACCCAATCCCGCCAATCCTTTAGCCACAGCCGCCATATCACCTGCAAGCGGCATCATATCGTCGTAAAGTGAACGAAGGAGTTCGTGAAGATTATCCCATTCCATTTTTACCAGTATTTTTGGTTAGAAGTTCCGTAGAGTTCAAGAACTCTTTGGGCATCGTTTTTCTTTTTCGCTCTTAGGTAGCTTACAGAAATGTTCTTATTAGTGTAGTAGCGTACAAGGCTGTGGTAATCCTTTACCTCTTTGTACACACGATCAATAATATCCATACGCTCTTTGTCGTTTAGCGAAAGGCTTGAAGAGGTTATAATTTGCTTCAATTCTTTCAGCAGTTCGGTACTTTCATTGAGCAGTGCCGAATAACCATTGCCGATTGCAACCAATTCCTGTGGTGTGAAATTGGGATCGTTCATCATTTTTCCAAAGTTCTGAACATATATTTCGGACACATCACCTACCAACAATACGGTTTGCTGTACTTTACGGGCATCTTTCACAAGGTTGTTGATAGCTTTTAGCTTGTCGTAATATTCCTTACCCTGATCGTACACTTTCTTTACTTCGTTGAAGTTCTTTACTACATTGCTCACGGTGGAAGAAGTCTGTATGATTTCGTTCGCACTGTTGATAATTCCTGATGCCAGATTTGCAGGGTCAGTTACTACAAATTGGGCTTTAGCTGACGGTGCTACGGCGAGCATTAGTGCCGTACACACCAGATACAATACTTTTTTCATTGTTTCTGAATTTTTAAATTGTTAATTGACTATTGATTTACTTTGTCCCGCCTTTGCATTGCGATATGCTTGATGGCGAGTTCTACATTGCCGTCCAGTTCAGCAGCAAGCTGCATCACTTCCATTTTTTCGGTTTCTTCGGTGGTGTAAGCAAGGTATTCCTCCAAACTAACTTCGGTGGCATAGACTGCCGAGTGCGTACCACCTAAGCCTATCCAAACCTCTTTGTAAAGTCGGCTTGCATCGTTGTTCATATTGATAGAAAGTACCTGCCCTTTTTCCTTATCTGTAAGCCCCAACATCGCCTGTATATCATCAAACTTGTTCATATACTTTCGTTGGTCTAAAAGGATTTTACAGTCAGAGTTATTGATGATACTTTCTTTGACGATAGGCGATTGGATAATATCATCGACCTCTTGCGTTACGACAATCGCTTCTCCGAAGAATTTGCGGACGGTCTTAAAGAGATACTTGATGTATTCTGCCATTCCTTCTTTGGCAATCGCTTTCCAAGCCTCTTCAATTAAGATGAGTTTGCGAATACCTTTGAGCCTACGCATCTTGTTAATGAAGACTTCCATAATGATAATGGTAACTATGGGAAAGAGGATTTTATGGTCTTTTATCGCATCAATTTCAAAGACAATAAAGCGTTTGGAAAGCAGGTCTAACTGCTTATCGGAATTGAGCAAATAATCATACTCACCGCCCTTGTAGTAGGGTTCGAGTACGTTAAGGAAATTGGCAATGTCAAAGTCTTTTTCCCTTACCTGTTTTTCTTCGAGTACCTTGCGGTAATCGCCTTTTACATACTCATAGAAGCCATTGAATGATGGATAAATATCTTCCTGTTTGATGCGCTCGATATAGCCTGATACAGCATTCGATAATGCTACTTCTTCTGAACGGGTTGGTGGTTCATCATCACGTTTCCAGAGTGTCAGTATCAAAGTCTTGATACTTTCACGCTTCTCAATATCGAATACGCCATCATCGGTATAGAAAGGATTAAAGGCAATTGGGTTGTCTTCTGTATAAGTAAAGTAAACACCGTCTTCGCCTTTGGTTTTACCTTTAATGAGTTCGCACAAACCTTGATAAGAATTTCCGGTGTCCACAAGCAAAACGTGAGCGCCTTGCTCGTAATACTGCCTAACCATATGGTTTGTGAAGAACGATTTACCACTTCCCGATGGACCGAGTATAAACTTGTTCCGGTTTGTGATTATGCCACGCTTCATAGGCAAATCCGATATATCCAAATGGATAGGCTTTCCGGTCAGGCGGTCAGCCATTTTGATACCGAATGGCGAAGGCGAATTGTGGTAATTGGTTTCTTCCGTGAAGAAGCATAATGCAGGTTCGATAAAGGTGTAAAAACTTTCCTCTGCGGGAAAATCACCTGCATTACCCGGTATTCCTGCCCAGTACAATGTTGCTACATCGGTAGTGTTGTGTCTGGGTTTACATTCCATCAATGCTAAAGCACTACCACAATCATTTTTTAGCTGTTTCAGTTCTGCCGGATCATCCGACCACGCCATAATGTTGAAGTGAGCACGAACAGAAGATAGCCCAAAACTGTGGGCTTCGTTTAGGTACTTTTCTATCCACTCTTTGTTGATTTGGTTGGCACGACTGTAACGAGCCAGTGAGTGCATATTCCTTGCGGACTTCTCAAACTTTTGTAGATTGGCTTCGCTGTTATCCAAAAACAAATATTGGTTGTAAATGTGGTTGCAGTTTAACAACAAGCCCACAGGTGCGGCGAATGACAAACGGCAATCACTTCGGTCGGTAGATAGCTTTTCAAAACGGGTATCAGCCGATACCGTTCCGGGTAAATCGTCAGTATCGGACAAGGTGTGCAGGCTCAACCTTTTGTTCCCGATACGGACTTCTTCCGTTCCGAGAGCGATGTCCTGCATCGGTGTTCCAGCTTCCCTTGATAGCGTAAGGTACTGTTCCAATAATCCCTGTTTTTCGTCCGTTCCGATAATGTCATCTTCGGTAAGACGTTGCAGGGTTATAAAACCGCTATCGTTTACGATACGTTCAAATTGTGCCACTGCTTCCATAAAGCGGTGTATCGTTTCCTTGTTCCTGATTTCCTTTGGTATCAGCGAACCTTTGCAAAGCGATGAAAAATTACTTTGCATACGCATACGCTCTTTAGTTGTCTTGGTTAAAAAGAGGTAGCAGTAATGGTTTAGGAACGATCGCTCATTAAAATGACGTTGGTAAGACTTCGATAAAAAGCTCTGGTCTTCGATTGCCAAATTGGGCGTATAGCTTTCCTTAATATACCAATCCTGTTTGTGAATAACTGTAAAATCAGGCAAGGTCTTGATAGCCTTATGCCAGGCGGAATGAATGGCTTCATATTCCGCAGAAGCTACAGTAAACAGTTCCGGCAAACGAACCTCAAAGCAGGCGGTAATATCTGCATCTTTGGAAAGAATGCAGTTGTTTTCTACCGCCAATAAAGGAAATTTATTTTCCAGCGTTGTTGTTTTAGATACATTTCTCATACTGCATTCTGTTTAGATGTGAATTTTAAATAGAGGTGTACAGGCTTGCGACAGATGATGTATCGAGGATGCCTTTTATTAGCGGCTATCTTCATTAATCCGTGTTCGCCGTATTTCCTGTTCAGTGAAAAGGTCTGCCACACAATCAGCGAAGCACCGCCTGCTCCGAGAAAAAGGCAGATGTAAGAGTTTACGCCAGTCATATATAGTATCATCACGAAGATGAGTGTACCGAGTAGTCCGCCAGCGAAAATGAACAGGTATTGCGCTTTCAGACCCTTAAATTCCACCGTTCTTCCTATGCCTTTGTTTATGTTGTAATTGTTCATAAACTAGAGGATTAAAGAAAGAATGAACGCAGGATGGTAGCTGCCACGATTAAAAAGATACACGCACCGAACCAGCTTGCCGCAGTCTTCGATGTGTCGGGGTCGCCTGAGCTGAATTTATTGTACACCTTAACACCTCCGATTAACCCGACTACTGCACCTATGGCGTAGATTAATTGGGTTGCGGGGTCGAAATAAGACGTTACCATTTGGGTAGCCTCGTTGATACCTGCTGTACCGTTTCCCTGTGCGAAAGCACCAATTCCTGACAGCATAGCCACGGCTGCCAGTAAAACTTTTTTTCTCTGTTTTTCCATAATTGAAACACATTAATTTGTTATTGTTATCCCGCACCTTGCGGACTTTCGGGACAAAGGTGTTTCAGAAATTAGAGCGTTATAAGAAAGTGGCAGTCAGAGGTATTGTTTGGCAGTGGGTGGCTTTTGTATGATAGGGAAAGAGGACAAACAAGGTTGAAGGTACAATCCTTCAGAACTACATACGCATTTTCATTGCTTACAATGTAAACGAACTTTTTTCCTTACAGATGCAGAAATCCCTAAAATCAATATTCTTCAAAATTTTAAATTTGAATGTGTTAATTTAGCGCTTACAAGAAGGTGTGACAGATGCAATTAAACGATATGGAACTTTGCAATCCGATTGCAAGAATTATTTTTTTATATTTGCATCATAATGAGATGGATAATTACAATATTGACTTTTTACTTGATGGTGCTTTCATCGTTGCCTTGCAGCGATGGGAATAATCGGTGCGAGGACAATAGTAATACAACTGAAATAGTGCAATCTCACGATCACAATCAAGATAAAGACGATCATTGTAGTCCTTTTTGCTATTGTAGTTGTTGCAGTATTAGCATTACTTATTATAATTTCAAACCGTTTGAAATCAGACATCCTAGAGTTGCTTTCATTACTAAAAAAATCACAATACGTGATTATACCTTAATTTCCAATTACTACGGAAGTATTTGGCATCCGCCAAAATTTACTGTTTAATTTTTTTAGATTTTCTTGTTGCTATTGATGGTTTGTTGCAAGCCTCAGTTAACTGTATTGCTTTTAATTGGCATAGGGGTGTTGTTTGCACCTTCGTATTTGCGTTATGTATTTTCGATATAACTCTTCATTTATAGAGGTAATTCAGGCATCACACTTTACGCAATAGTTATTTGATTATCTGATGGCTTCTTAACCAAAGGGGCTAGAATTTATTTGTCAAAAATTTAAACAGATATACGTGTTAGATAACATTATAAAATTCAGTATCAAAAACAAGCTTGTCATTGGTATAATGACCTTGTTACTCATTATTTGGGGAGTGTGGAGTGCCACAAAACTACCTATTGATGCCGTGCCCGATATTACCAATAATCAGGTGCAAATAATTACGGTCTGTCCCACATTGGCAGGTCAGGAAGTAGAACAATTGGTAACTTTTCCTATTGAACAAAGTATAGCTAATATACCAGATTTAGAAGAAACCAGAAGTATTTCTAGGTTTGGATTATCGGTAATTACAGTAGTATTTAAAGACAAAGTTGATATTTATTTTGCTCGCCAATTAATTAATGAAAAATTAAAAGAAGCCGAAGAAAAAATACCTAAAGGAATTGGAACACCAGAACTTGCTCCCGTAAGTACAGGTTTGGGAGAAGTTTATCAATACATTATCCATCCCAAAAAAGGAAGTGAACAAAAATACGATGCCAAAGAATTGCGTACAATGCAAGATTGGATCGTAGCAAGACAGTTGTACGGCACTCCGGGAATTGCCGAAGTAAATAGTTTTGGTGGCGAGCTGAAACAATATGAGGTTGCCGTAAATCCCAATCGTTTGAAAGCTATGGGTGTAAGTGTTACCGATATTTTTTTGGCATTAGAAAAAAACAACCAAAATACTGGTGGTGCTTACATTGACAAAAAACCGAATGCTTATTTCATTAGGGGTATCGGTTTGGTTACTTCATTGGATGATGTGAAAAACATAAGTATAAAAAATGATGGAGGTAGTATTCCCATTTTTATTAAAGATGTAGCAGATGTACGTTTTGGAAGTGCTGTACGATATGGAGCAATGACCTACAACGGCGAAGTAGATGCAGTAGGCGGTGTAGTGATGATGCTAAAAGGCGAAAACAGCAACGAGGTTGTTAACCGTATCAAAGAAAAGTTGCCTGTTATTCAAAAATCTTTACCCGATGATATTATTATTGAACCTTATTTAGACCGTACAGATTTGGTAGGCAGAGCAATGAATACGGTAGAAAAAAACCTGATAGAAGGTGCATTGATTGTCATTTTTGTTTTGGTTCTTTTCTTGGGAAATTTTAGAGCGGGATTGATAGTAGCATCCGCTATTCCTTTGGCAATGCTGTTTGCTTTGGCCTTAATGAATGTGTTTGGCGTAAGTGCCAATTTAATGAGTTTAGGAGCAATAGATTTTGGGTTGATAGTAGATGGAGCGGTAATCATTGTTGAAGCCACACTACATCATTTAGGTTTAAGAAAATCCAAACAAAGGCTCACTCAGCAGGAAATGGATAATGAAGTTTTTACCTCAGCTTCAAAAATACGTAGCAGTGCAGCTTTTGGTGAAATCATTATTTTAATTGTGTACATTCCTATTCTTACGTTGGTTGGTGTAGAAGGTAAAATGTTTAGACCAATGGCACAAACTGTAGGTTTTGCAATCTTTGGAGCATTGATTTTGTCTTTGACCTACATCCCAATGATGTGCGCCTTGTTTCTGTCAAAAAATCCTACTCATAAAGAAACTATTTCAGATCGAATGATGAATTGGTTACAAAAAATGTATCAGCCATTATTAGAAAAAGCCATCAATATAAAATATTGGTTAGTAGGAATTACCGTTGCCATATTTGCCTTTAGCATTTTCTTATTTAGCAGAATGGGTGGCGAATTTATACCTCAATTACAAGAAGGGGATTTTGCATTTCATTGTATTTTACCACAAGGCAGTTCATTGAGCCAAAGCATCGAAACTTCTATGCAAGCCAGTAGAATTATTAAAAAATTTGATGAAGTGAAAATGGTGGTGGGTAAAACCGGAGCAGCAGAAGTACCAACTGACCCGATGCCTCCCGAAGCAACTGATATGATGATTTTGCTGAAACCGCAAAGCGAATGGAAAAGCGGTAGAACTTATGATGAATTAGCTGATGCTATTAATGAAAAATTGGAAGCAATACCTGGTGTGTTTTTTGAAAAGAACCAACCAATACAAATGCGTTTCAATGAACTAATGACAGGTATTAGGCAAGATGTCGCAGTAAAAATATTTGGCGAAAATTTAGATACATTAGCTTTAAATGCAGAAAAGGTTAGCAAAATTATACAAACTGTTCAAGGTGCTACCGCTCCACAAGTAGAACGTGTAAGCGGTTTACCGCAAATAAATGTAGAATATGACCGTACTCGCTTAGCTAATTACGGAATAACAGTAGAAGATGTAAATAACGTGGTAAGCACTGCATTTGCAGGTAAAAGCGCAGGTGTGATTTTTGAGAACGAAAGAAGATTTGATTTGGTCGTTCGCTTAGATAGTGTTTACAGAAGTAGTATTGAAGATGTAAACAATCTGATGATACCCACCTCATCAGGTAATCAAATTCCGCTTTCACAAGTTGCCACAATTGATTATAAATTAGGACCTGCACAAATAAGCCGAGAAGCAGGAAAACGTAGAATTGTAATCGGATTTAATGTAAAAGACAGAGACGTACAAAGCGTGGTAGAAGAAATTCAGCAAAAACTAAATACACAGGTAAAGTTACCACCGGGATATTACTTTACTTATGGTGGTCAGTTTGAAAATCTACAGGAAGCAAGTAATAGATTAATGATAGCCGTTCCGGTTTCTTTGTTGTTAATTTTTGTGTTGCTTTATTTTACTTTTCGTTCTTTTAAACAAGCGGGCTTAATATTTACAGCAATTCCAATGAGTGCCATTGGTGGTATATTGGCTTTATTGCTTCGTGGTATGCCATTCAGCATAAGTGCAGGAATTGGGTTTATTGCTTTATTTGGTGTAGCCGTTCTTAATGGAATTGTACTGATAGGCACATTCAACCAATTGGAAAAAGAAGGAATAAAAGATGTATTTAAAAGAGTAATCGAAGGAACTAAAATCCGTCTTCGACCAGTATTAATGACGGCAACCGTAGCCAGTTTAGGATTTTTACCAATGGCATTGAGTAGCAGTGCAGGAGCCGAAGTTCAAAAACCTTTAGCAACAGTAGTCATTGGCGGTTTAGTCACGGCTACATTTCTTACACTGTTTGTATTACCCTTACTTTATATAATTTTCAATTCAAAAATTAATTTAAAAATAAAACCTCAAGTGAAATTCATAGCAACTGTCATTGTATTGCTTCTATCATTGGTAAGCTTTACAGCAAATGCTCAAACAAAGAGTTTAATGAGCGTTGATGATGCGATTAACATTGCTCTTCAAAATAATCAAACCATTAAAGCTTCAGCTTTAGAAATTGATGCCAGCAAAGCTTTGAAAAAAACTGCCGGAGAATTACCCAAACTAGATTTTAATGCACAGTTGGGGCAATACAACAGTACCAAATTCGATCAGTCTTTTCAAGTATCGCAAACCATTCCGTTTCCATCGTTATTTGGAGCAAAAAAACAACTGATTAATGCTGAAATAAAAGGTAAAGAATTACAGAAAGACATTTCGGTTTTGGAGTTGAAAAATCAGGTGCGGACTTACTATTACCAAATTTTGTACTTGCAACATAATCAAAAACAGTTGCAAGAATTGGATAGTTTGTACAATGATTTTATCAAAATAGCACAACTTAGATACAAAACTGGCGATACCAAAAAAGTCGACATCAGCACAGCGGAAGCCAAGAAAGGCGAAATCAATTTATTGTTGAAACAAAATGAAGTATTTCTGAAGAATGCAGTTGCCAATCTAAAGACATTGATGAACACAAAAGACGATTTTACCATCGCAGAAAAAGGAAATTTTCAACCTTTGCAAGTTTCTAATTTGTTGGATGATGAAGCCGTAGCCAATCACCCAAGCATTCAATCTTTGTATCAGGAAGCTAAAATTGCCGAGCAAACCAAAAAAGTTGAGCGTTCGCAAGGCTTACCCGATTTTACTATTGGTTACGTTAATCAATCCTTGATAGGTTTTCAGGATGTAAACGGAACGGAGCGGTTTTTCAATAGCGGAAACCGATTTAGCTCTGTAAACATAGGCATCTCAATTCCCATTACTTACGGTGCTACAAAAGCACGAATTAAATCTTTGGATTATAGTAAGCAAGCAGCCGAAGCCAATGCACAACAGCGACAGAAAATACTTGCTACACAAATGCAAAATGCTTTGCACCAATATCAACAAGATATACAGCAATTCAATTATTTTCAGCAGGAAGCTTTGCCTAATGCCAAAGAAATCGTATCAGCTGCACAATTGGGTTACAGAACAGGCGAAATCAGTTATGTAGAGTATCTTTTTGCATTGCAAACCGCTACCGACATAGAATTGAATTACCTGAAAAGCATTCAACAAGTAAACCAATCCGTAATTCAAATTTATTCATTCATCAATCAATAAGTAAAATGAAATTCACTATAAAAAAAATCTGGAGCATAACAACAATAGTTGTTTTAGTATTTGCTTTTTCGGCTTGCAGTAATCACAAAGAAGGCGATGGTCACGACCACGGCACAAAAAAAGAAGAACCAAAAAAAGAAGAAGCTCACGAAGAAGAAACTCCAACCATTGCCACACTTACCGAAGAGCAAATAAAAACGGTAGGCATACAATTAGGTACAATAGAACAAAAAGAATTAACAGCAACAATCCGGGCAAACGGCTTACTAAAAGTGCCCAATAACAACAAAGCCAATGCAACTTCATTGTATGGGGGTGTGATAAAAACGCTTAAAGTTCAAATTGGAGATTATGTAAAGAAAGGACAAGTAATAGCCACAATTGCCAATCCGCAGTTTATACAATTGCAGGAAGAATACTTGAGCACAGCAAGCAGAATAACCTTTGCAGAGCAAGAATTGGCAAGGCAAAAAGAACTGAACCAAGGCAATGCCGGTGCTGGTAAAAATTTACAAAGTGCCACAGCCGAACTCAATAGCTTACGAACCAGAAGAGCTTCTTTACAACAGCAGATACAGCTAATGGGCATTAATCCCAGTTCGGTATCAAATAGCAATCTACGATCGGCATTGGTCGTAACCAGTCCGCTGAATGGTACGGTTAGCAACGTTTTTGCCAAGATAGGAAGTTATGCAGATGTATCTTCGCCTGTGATAGAAATTGTAGATAACAGTTCATTACATTTGGATTTACAGGTTTTTGAAAAGGATTTACCACAGGTAAAAGTGGGGCAAACCATTCACTTTACTATAACAAACAATCCATCAACCGAATATGATGCTACTGTTTTTAGTATTGGTTCATCATTTGAAAATGATAGTAAAACCATAGCCGTACACTGCCGTGTAAATGGCAATAAAAAGGGTTTAATTGACGGAATGAACATCACTGGTATTGTCAGTCTTAGCAATGTAACAACTCCTGCTGTACCCAACGAAGCTGTTGTAAACGCCGATGGTAAATACTATATTTTTGTGCAAACCGATAAAAAAGCAGAAGAACACCACGAAGAAGGAGAAGAAGCACACGAACATAAGGAAGGCGAAGAAAAAGAGCATTCGGAAGAAAAAACCAGTATGAACTTTGAAAAAATAGAAGTACTGAAAGGCGTATCCGACATGGGGTATACCGCAATAAACTTCGTGAACGAAATTCCTGCCAATGCAAAAATTGTGGTAAAAGGAGCCTTTTTTGTAAATGCAAAATTAAGTAATACAGGAGGTCACGAACATTAATTTTTTGTTATGAAAAATATTGAAGAGAAACTTTTAAAAAAAAACACCAACCCTACCAGTATGCGGATTTTGGTGTATGACTTTTTGGAAGAACAACAGATAGCGATGTCATTATCTGAAATAGAAAGCCATTTTTATAAAGCAGATAGAATTACTATTTATAGAACTCTGAAAACTTTCGAGGAAAAAGGTATTGTACATAGTATTCAAGACAATAACACAAGTAAATATATCTTATGTGACGATGGGTGCGATGAGAAAACTCATAAAGATTGGCATCTGCACTTCTACTGTAAAATTTGTAAACAGACAACCTGTAAAGAAGATTTTACAATACCACAGGAAAGGAATTATGAATTTAGAATTGACGAGATAAAACTATTTGGTAAGGGTATTTGCGAGAAGTGCTTAAAGGAGAGTTTGCAATAGCATTGCAGGCTCTCTATAATTAACTTTGATATTAAAAAGAAAGATATGGAACATAAACATAAATATGATGCACAAGGTAAACAGCTTTGTTGCACAGCACAAGAACAAAAAATATATACCGATGCCAACGCTAAAAAGCTATTGGGAAAGCATCACAACGAAGATGGTCACAATCACGAACACAGTGATGATGACGGTCACAATCACGGAAGTACCGATAATTCTACCTTTCAAATGTTTTTACCAGCCATTATCAGTTTTGCATTATTAATGATAGCCATCGCTTTCGATAATTGGTTTCTGCAATCTTGGTTCACAGGCTGGGTACGAATTGTTTGGTATGTTGTAGCCTATATTCCTGTTGGATTTCCCGTAATTAAAGAAGCTTTTGAAAGCATCAGAAAAGGCGATGTGTTTTCAGAATTTTTATTAATGAGCATTGCCACCATCGGAGCTTTTGCCATTGGCGAATATCCCGAAGGTGTAGCCGTAATGTTGTTTTATGCCGTTGGCGAAGTGTTTCAAACATTGGCGGTTACACGAGCCAAAGCGAATATTAAAACCTTGCTCGACCAACGTCCCGATGATGTAACTGTTTTAGAAAATAACCAACCAAAAACCGTAAAAGCTGAAACCGTAAGTATCGGAAATATTATCCAATTAAAACCAGGAGAAAAATTAGGATTAGACGGCGAATTATTATCCGAAACAGCATCATTTAACACAGCTGCACTTACAGGCGAAAGCAAGCCCGACACGAAAACCAAAGGCGAAACCGTATTAGCAGGAATGATAAACCTAACAACCGTTGCACAGGTAAAAGTAACCACCGCTTACACAGACAGCAAGCTTTCAAAAATTTTAGAATTAGTACAAAATGCCACCGCTCAAAAAGCACCTACCGAATTATTCATCCGAAAATTTGCAAAAATCTACACCCCGATTGTAGTGCTTTTAGCATTATTAATTACAACAATTCCTTATTTTTTTGTAGATAATTATTTGTTTAGTCAATGGTTATACAGAGCCTTGGTATTCTTGGTAATTTCGTGCCCTTGTGCTTTGGTCATCAGTATTCCTTTGGGGTATTTTGGAGGAATTGGAGCCGCTTCCAAAAATGGAATTTTGTTTAAAGGAAGCAACTTTTTAGATGCCATTGCCGATATTAAAAACGTAGTGATGGACAAAACAGGTACAATGACCGAAGGCGTTTTCAAAGTTCAAGAAGTGGTATTAAAACCGGAATTTAATAAGGATGAAATTTTGAAAATGGTTAACGCTTTAGAAAGCCAAAGTACACATCCTGTTGCAACAGCTATACATCAATATGTAGGCGAAATTGATAGCACTATTAAATTAGAAAATACAGAAGAAATTGCCGGTCACGGTTTGAAATCCAGTGTAAACGGGAAAGAATTATTGGTAGGGAATTTCAAGTTGATGGATAAATTCAACATCAGTTATGATTTAGATCCGACTACAATTGTTTACACTTTAATTGCCATTTCCTACGATGGAAAATTTGCAGGATATATTACCATTGCAGACAGCATCAAAGAAGATGCACAGTTAACAATTGACAAACTGAAAGCATTAGGCGTAAAAACCACAATGTTGAGCGGAGACAAAAGCACCGTAGTAAAATTTGTTGCCGATAAATTAGGAATTAATAATGCCTTTGGCGATTTATTACCCGAAGACAAAGTAAATAAAGTAAAAGAAATAAAAGCCCAAAACGAAACCGTAGCATTCGTAGGCGATGGCGTGAACGACGCACCAGTAGTAGCTTTGAGCGATGTAGGAATTGCAATGGGCGGTCTAGGAAGCGATGCCACCATAGAAACTGCCGATGTGGTTATTCAGGACGATAAGCCAAGCAAAATCCCAATGGCAATCAACATTGGTAAGCAAACTAAAAAAATTGTTTGGCAAAATATCATATTGGCATTTGCTGTAAAAGCAATCGTATTGGTTTTAGGAGCAGGTGGACTGGCCACAATGTGGGAAGCCGTTTTTGCTGATGTAGGTGTAGCATTGTTGGCTATTTTAAATGCTGTGAGGATACAGAGGATGAAGTTTTAAAAGATATAAAAAAGAATATAACTAATTTTAAGAATAATATTGTAGGTATACGTTGCTATCAATTTTAGTAGTGAGTTAAGAAGGTTATATAAGCGAAATGAAAGAGGTTAATTAAGCCTGAAAACTAAAATTCAGGCTTTAATACAACACCTTTCACACAAACTCCCCAATGTCAAAATCACTCAAATCACTTTTCCGCAAAGTGGAAGAACCGGCTTCCGTTTCAGATGAAAGGGTGCTATCCAAAAGCTCGGCTATTCTTCGGGAAGCATCTTCCATAGAATTTTCCAATAGGCTAAATAATTCGGTTCCCTGTATTTTTTGAACTATCGCTATCGCTATTTCCTTTTGGGCTGGTTCCAATTCTTCTTTTTGGAGCAACACCCCCACGGAGTTTAGTTCTTCAAAGGTAACCCCTTGGGCAAAACCGTTATCACCACCAGATATTCCGTACCTGTTCCATTCTTCTTCCTCTTCCTCCAAATCAGGCATATTTCTGAAAACTTCGTCCAGCTCTTCCTGCGGAATTTGAACACTTACGTTTTCATTTTCGTCGTATTCAATGTCTAAATTAGCAAGGTTTATTTCATTTTCCTGAATTTGGCGTTCAGTGGCAGTGTTTGGCACTGAAAGGCGTTCTACAGGTTTGGGCTGTCCCATAATATCGGGTAAGTTCGGGTTGACTTTTTTATGCGGAGGGTCTTGTTTCGACCTTTTATGAATTACAATTTTATCCTGCAATAACAGGACAATGACTATGAGTAGGCATATCACAATTACTATTTCCATAGCTTATAGAATAGGTTTAAAATGTTCGTTGAAATAATCGGTAATATCTTCACCGTACTCCCTGAAATGATGTTCGAGAATGTTGTCAATGTAAGAGTAGAGCGTTGTTCTTTCTTCCCTTGTCAGTTGAACGATGCGGAGCAATCTTTCGTGGTATTCAGGGCGTATGTAAACGACCTTGCCGTTACGCCCCGATGGAAACCGATTGACCAAAAACGTTTCCTCATAGTTCACTTTTTTTGATGAACTGTTACGGGCTTTTTCCCTTGGCTTGGTTTCCTTTGGTACATCCTGCTTTTTGTTATTGCTCGGTGGAGCTACAAGCTCATCGCCGCTTATGATGTTCATAAGGTATTCCTCATCAACATTGGGCTTTTCAAAATCGTTGTTTTTGTTATTTGAAGCCATACTTTACTGTTTTTATAGATGAGTGATTTTTAAAAATTCCTCGACAAACAAATCCATTTTCGTTGCTTTCATCAACTGTGGTTCAGCAGGCAGCAAACTTGATCGGAACACATAACTGCCTGTGTCGTCTGTTTCCTTTCGGAAACGTTTGCTGTCCATTATTCTTGTTTCCATTATGGGCAGGTTGAGTTCTTTGATGACATTTTGATAAGCATCATACAATCCTGTTCTTTCCCTCCCGTCCACTTGGTTCCAAAATAGCCACATCTCTTGTTCGGGATTTCCCTCGTCCGTTTTGGGAAGTCCGAGAAAGGCTTTGGTAAAGCCCAATGTACTTTCCACTACCAAACGATCGGCAGTAATGGGCGAAAAGATAAAGTCCATTTTTTTCAAGGTAGTCAGTACGCCTTTGGTATTGGCTGTTCCGGGCAGGTCGAAGAAAACTACATCCGGTTCAACCGCAGATTGGATTGTATATTCCGATGCTTTATCCAAAGCCGTTTCAGCCTTGCATTTAATAATCGGGTACGCTTTTTTGTTGATGGTTTGAAACTGCTTCATTGCTGCCTTTTTATGGTAGTCGTTCTGCATTATGGTTCTCTTATCCCTTTCACGCATATTGGTCAGGCTGTGTTGTGGAAAGTCGCAGTCCATCACCAGTACATTAAAACCTAAACGGTAATGAAGCACACTTGCCAGCAAGGTGGTCATCGTGGATTTTCCCACACCGCCCTTTTGGGTGGAGAAGCTGATTTTTAAAGTTTTCTTTGTTGTTTCCATTATTTAAAAATTTATTGTTACACACTTTATCTGTTTTGCAGGATTGAATATTGGTTTGTCTGATTATAACCTCATTCCTATATTCCTGCATTCTCTTTTGGGTACTTTCCTGCACAGGTATTTGCTTTCATTTTTGTCTTGTTAGGTACATTCTTTGGCAAGTGGAAAAACTTGCAACAGGTAAATTGCTTTACCGCTTTTATGCTTTTACACTTTTATTGTTTTATGCTTTTAAAACCTTATGCTTTTATTCCAAACTACCTGTTTGCAAACCTGATTTTCTTCTTTGTTTAGATACATTTTTTATTACCTGCACTAAAATTATACGGCAAATAAAGCGATTGATTTAATCGATGATTGAGCTGTGGCAGTGTTTGGCTTTCAAAGGCAGTGTTTGGCACTGCTATGCAGTACAATGCTTTCGTAAACAGGGCTTTACTTTGTACAATGATTTTTATTAATGGATTTATGCAAAAGTCTTTTGACAAATCGGAGGGTAACGGGAACGGCATCGAGCCGTTTTTCCCTGTTACATTTAATCCGTCCCGCAGGGCGGATTTTTGTGTTCAACGGAACACGGCAAGTTGTGTTTTGAGGCACTCGAAACCGAGTTAGTGCCTCAAAACAACTTGCCCTTTGCAGGGGGCAGAAAACGCTCTCCGAAGTCGAGGTTTTGTGTGGATTAAAAATGGATTTGTGATGAACGAAAACAGTAACAGCAAACAGAATAAGGGCGGACGGACACCAAAAACCGACCCAAGCATCCACCGCCACGTTTTCCGTCTTACGGACAAAGAAAACGCCAAACTTTTATCGCTTTTTGAAGCATCGGGAATGCCCAATAAAGCAAAGTTTATCATTTCCCTACTGTTCAGTAAGGAAATGAAATCGGTTAAGATTGACAAAGGAACGGTTGATTTTTATATGCGGTTGACCTCGTTTCATAGCCAGTTTCGTTCCGTAGGCGTGAATTATAATCAGGTTGTAAAGTTGCTGTACAAACATTTTTCCGAGAAAAAAGCGGCAGCGTTCCTCTACAAATTGGAAAAACAGACGGCTGAAATGGCGATGCTATGCCAAAAAATCATCCAACTAACCGAGGAATTTGAAACAAAATACCTGAAAAAATAGCGGTAGAAATGATAGCAAAAATTGGCAGAAGCGGAAATTTATACGGAGCATTGGCATACAATCAGCTCAAAGTGGAGAATGAAAACGGACAAATTTTATTTGCCAATAAGATGATTGAAACCGCTAACGGGCATTATTCCGTAGCACAATTAGCCCAGTCTTTTGCGCCTTATCTGATAGCTAACCGCAATACAGAAAAACATACGTTGCATATTTCGCTCAATCCCGACCCGAATGATAAGGTAAGTGATGAAAAATATCGGGAAATGGCAGAACAGTATATGCGGGAAATGGGTTACGGCGAACAGCCTTTTGTAGTCTTCAAACATACCGATATTGACCGTAGCCATATTCATATCGTATCGGTTTGTGTGGACGAGCAGGGCAAAAAGATTTCGGACAAGTTCGAGAAAATGCGGTCTATGAATGTGTGCCGTGAGTTGGAAAGAAAACACGGATTGATACCCGCAACTGATAAGGAGCATCGGCAGAACGACAAGGTTTTCCGTCCAGTAAATTATAAAGCTGGAGATGTAAAAAGTCAAATCGCTTCGGTAGTTCGGCACTTACCGAATTATTACAAGTTTCAGACTTTGGGAGAATACAATGCCTTGCTTTCCCTGTTCAATATTACCACCGAAAAAGTAGAGGGCGAATTACTGGGGCAACTACGGCAGGGTTTATTATACATTCCTTTAAACGAGAAAGGCGAAAGAGCCGGGCATCCGTTCAAGGCTTCGCTGTTTGGTAAAGATGCAGGGCTTCCGGCTTTGGAACTGCATTTTGCGAAATGCAAAACGGATTTAAAAGATAGTCCAACCAAGCAGACCTTACAATCAGCCGTTACCATTGCCTTGAAATCAAAAACTGATGAATTGGGCTTTAAGAAACAGTTAGCGGAGCAGGGAATTAACGTAGTGGTTCGGCGGAATGATACAGGGCGTATTTATGGAATGACATTTATAGACCACAATTCTAAAGCGGTTTGGAACGGTTCACGTTTGAGCAAGGAACTTTCTGCCAATGCCTTTAATGATTATTGGAACAATAACATCAAACCGGAGATTAAAGAGCCAGTAGAATTACAACCGAAAATATCTACATCAAATAATGCAGATCTTCCTGCGGAAGAACCACATCATTTGTTCGACTTCCTGAATACGGAAAAACACGAAGACGGTTTGATTGAAGCATTGGGCGGCTTGCTTCCCGAAGCACAGGGCGTAGATTACGAGGAACAGGATTTTGCCAATAAAATGAAGAAGAAAAGAAAACGCCAAAGAGGTCAGCGATAACAATCAGCCAAATACTGCCACGCACCGCCAATGCCTGCCACATTTTTATAGCCAGTCTTCATAGCCCATAAATTCCCTCCCGAACATTAAAAATCAAAATAATGCAGGGAGAAGACGATTTAAGAGGTTTAGCCAAAATAATGGCTTTTATGAGGGCTGTGAGTATCCTTTTGGTACTGATGCACCTTTATTGGTTCTGCTACGGTTTCTTTATAGAACGTGGCTGGACGTTGGAAGTAATCAACAAGATATTAGGCAATTTCGACCGGACGGCGGGTTTGTTTTCACATACTCTTTACACCAAAGCATTCGCTTTGGTTTTACTGGCTTTGAGTTGCTTAGGAACAAAGG
>Ga0209063_1000618_pt1 | contig 22239 bp, 15 predicted proteins | sample KloWWTmeKNB19Kit_FD_187177 | JGI IMG/M metagenome (GOLD analysis project Ga0209063, IMG submission 187177) | Active sludge microbial communities from Klosterneuburg, Austria, studying microevolution and ecology of nitrifiers - Klosterneuburg... | ecosystem: Engineered > WWTP > Aerobic digester >... | reverse complement strand
CTCGGCCAGCAAGGTCGATCATGTGCGCCTGTTGCCGGCGCGCGAATTCCCCTTGACCGAGGAGACCGCGAAGGATTTTCGCAACGCCCTGCGCGAACGCTTTCCCATCGACCCGCGGCGTTGCCCGCTGTACCAGGACATCAAGGAAGGTACCGCACCGGCCGGCATCGAGTACTACCTGCCGATGTTCTTCGCGCAAAGTCTTTATGGCGCGACCGAAACCCTGTTCGACTATCTCGCCGACGGTGCCTTGTTTGTCGTCTGTGACGGCGCCCTCGACGCCGCCGGGCAGTTCTCGCGGCAGACCCATGAGCGCTACGAGCAACGCGCCCATGACATCGAGCGGCCGATCCTGCCGGTGTCCGAGTTGTACCTTTCCACAGAGCAATTGCGCGAGCGGCTGAACCAGCAGTTGCGCATTGATCTGGTCGCTGCGGGCAGCGATGAACGCGCCATCGACCTCGGCACGCAACCGGTTCCTTCCGTGCCGATCAATCGCAAGGACGAAACGCCAGTCGCCGAGCTGCAGCGCTTCGTGACGAGTTATCCGGGCCGCGTTCTCATCGCCACCGAATCGGCTGGCCGGCGCGAAGCCCTGATCGAACAGATTGGCGGTGCCGGCATGCCGTTGGCAACGGTTGCCTCATGGCGCGAGTTCGTCGATGCGGATCCGCCAATCCGATTCGCCATCATCGTCGCCGCGCTGGAACAGGGTTTTGCCGTCGTCAAACCCGCCATCAGCGTGCTCACCGAGCGCGAACTGCTCGGCGAACGCGCCCAGCAGAGTCGCCGCCGCAAGCGCGTCGCCCGTGATCCGGAAGCGGTGATCCGCGACTTGACCGAATTGGCCATCGGCGCGCCGATCGTGCATGTCGATCACGGCGTCGGCCGTTATCAGGGCTTGCTCAAGCTCGACGTGGGCGGTGCCGATGGCGAGTTCCTGGCCATCGAATACGCCAAGGGCGACAAGCTGTACGTACCGGTCGCGCAACTGCACCTGGTCAGTCGCTACTCGGGCACGGCACCGGAACTTGCGCCCTTGCATTCGCTCGGCGGCGAAGCCTGGGATCGGGCCAAGCGCCGCGCCGCCGAAAAGGTGCGCGATGTCGCCGCCGAACTGCTGGCAATCTATGCGCAGCGCGAGGCGCGTGCTGGCACCGCGCTGGCCATCGATCGCCTGATGTACGAGCAGTTCGCCGCGGCATTCCCGTTCGAGGAGACCCCGGACCAGTTGCAGGCAATCGAAGCCGTGATCAGCGACCTGGCCCGCACACGGCCAATGGATCGCGTGGTCTGTGGCGATGTCGGCTTCGGCAAGACCGAGGTTGCCCTGCGCGCGGCGTTTGTCACGGCGATATCCGGCAAGCAGGTCGGCATGCTGGCGCCGACCACCCTGCTCGCCCAGCAGCACTACCAGAACTTCCGCGACCGCCTGGCCGATTGGCCGATCCGCGTCGAAGTGCTGTCGCGCTTCAAGTCGAAGAAGGAAACCAGCGAGGTCCTGGCCAAGCTTGCCGAAGGCCAGATCGACATCATCATCGGCACGCACAAGTTGCTGCAGGCGGATGTGAAGTTCAGGGACCTCGGCCTGCTCATCGTCGACGAGGAACAGCGTTTCGGCGTGCGCCAGAAGGAACAACTGAAAAGGCTGCGCGCAGAAGTCGATCTGCTCACGCTGACGGCGACGCCGATTCCACGCACCTTGAACATGGCCATGGCCGGACTGCGTGACCTTTCCATCATCGCCACGCCACCGGCGCATCGCCTCGCCGTGAAGACCTTCATCGGCCATTGGGACCCGGCCTTGATCCGCGAGGCGTTCCAGCGCGAATTGCAACGCGGCGGCCAGGTCTATTTCCTGCACAACGAGGTCGAGACGATCGAGAAAACCGCGCGCGAGCTCGAAGCCCTGGTGCCTGATGCGCGCGTGCGCATCGCCCATGGCCAGATGCCCGAGCGCGAGCTGGAACAGGTCATGCTCGATTTCTACCGCCAACGCTTCAACGTGATGGTCTGCACCACGATCATCGAATCAGGCATTGACGTGCCGAGCGCGAACACCATCGTCATCAATCGCGCCGACAAGTTCGGCCTCGCCCAGTTGCACCAGTTGCGCGGTCGCGTCGGCCGCTCGCATCACCGCGCTTATGCATTCCTCATCGTGCCGGACGCCCGTTCGATCACTGTCGATGCCGAAAAGCGACTCGAAGCGTTGGCCTCGCTGGAAGACCTTGGCGCGGGCTTCACGCTGGCCACGCACGATCTGGAAATCCGCGGTGCCGGCGAATTGCTTGGGGAGGAGCAATCCGGGCAGATCGAGGAAGTCGGCTTCTCGATGTACCGGGACATGCTCGATCGTGCGGTGCGTGCGCTGAAATCCGGCAAGGTGCCCGATTTCGACCTGACCAGCGAACACGAGGCCGAAATTGCCTTGCATGTCGCCGCGCTGATTCCGGATGACTACCTGGCCGACGTCAATGCACGCCTGACCCTGTACAAGCGCATCTCCAGCGCAGCGGACGAGGATGCCCTGCGCGATCTGCAGGTGGAAATGGTCGATCGCTTCGGCCTGCTGCCCGATCAGGTGAAGAACCTGTTTGCGCTCACCGAACTCAAGTTGCTGGCGACACCCCTGGGCATCCGCAAGCTCGAACTCGGCGCCAACGGCGGGCGCGTGGTCTTCAATGCGAAACCGAGCATCGATCCGCTGACCGTGATCCGCATGATCCAGACCCTGCCCAAGGTCTACGCGCTGGATGGTCAGGACAAACTGAAGATCAAACTCCAGCTCGAAGGCACCAGCGAGCGTATGCGCGTGGCCCGCGAGATCATCGGGGCGCTGTCGAAACGCACTGCGACTTGAACGCAGCCGCGGCGATCAGCCGATCGATTCCGTGACGGCTGCGGCGACCAGCGGCTGCAATTGGCAATCCAGCGCCACGCGCTCGTCGAAGACGAAGCAGCGACCGTCGTAAGCGTAGCCGCCAACCTCTTCGAAATAGCCGAGGATACCGCCGTCGAGCTGGTAGACATTGTCGATGCCTGCGGCCTGCATCCAGATCGCCGCTTTTTCGCAACGGATGCCGCCCGTGCAGAAGCTGACCACGGTCGCACCCGCGAACGCCTCGCGCTGCCCGGCAACGGCCGTCGGCAACTCGGTGAACTTGTCGATGGCCAGAGTCATTGCCCCCTCGAAGGTGCCGAAAGCGACTTCCTGCTGGTTGCGTGTATCCAGCAAAAGCAGGCGATTGCCCCGGTCATCACTGCCCTGGGCGATCCAGCGGGCAAGTTCGGCAGGCGCGAGTGCAGGCGCACGACCCGCCAGCGGTGTTGCCTCCGCTTGCCGGAAGCTGATGATCTCGGGTTTCACCTTCACCTTGAGCCGCGCGAACGGCTGGGTCGTGCTGCGACTGCGCTTGATGATGATGCCGGCGAAACGCGGATCGGCACGCAGGTCCTCGACAAAGGCTTCAATGCCGACATCGGCACCGGCAAGGAACAGGTTCAAGCCCTCGCCAGCGATCAGGATCGTGCCGCGCAATCCGAGCCTTTCGGCAAGCTCGTGCAAGCGCTCGGCAAGGGATTGCGGGGCGTCGACTTCGACAAACTGGTAGGCGGCGATATTGAGGATCATCTGTCGATTTTACGGGAACCCGCCGGCGACGCGAAGCGCGCGCCGCGTCGCCTCTGGTCAATCGCTGCATTCCGCGCTAGAAAGGCAGGGCGTACCGCAACGTTCGGCGCGCAAACCCGAACCGACCATCCAACTCGAGAGAATCCTCATGTCCAAAGGTATGGATCAGAAGAAGAGCGAAAAGAAGAAGCCCGAGAAAACCCTGAAGGAAAAGCGCGCAGCCAAGGCCGAGAAGAAGAAGTCCAAGTGATCGACAGAAAGCCGACGGCTGCCGATTCCGCATCGGCAGCCGCAGGTGAATCGTCGCCCGATGCTATTGCAACCGCGCAGCTCTCGCGGCATTCCTGCGCTTCGGCAGGATGAACCCGCACCTGTCCTCGTCACCAACGCCGCGGAACGGCAACCGTTCCAGGGCCCGGGAATGATCCATGCTTCCTTCAGATATCCGCCGCACGCAGCGAATTTCCGCACGCTGGCTGCGCGCCCTGGCCTTCAGAGGCTCGTCGCTGCTGGTACTGGCTGCATTTTCAGTGACCGCCAGCGCTGCTGACGCGCCGTTGATGAGCGAAGACGCGCGCCCGCCGACAGTGCTCGAATACGAGATCGTCAAGTCCTGGCCGCATGACCGCGCAGCCTTTACCCAGGGCTTGATCTATCGCGACGGCTTCCTCTACGAAAGCACTGGCCTCAATGGCCGATCCAGCCTGCGCAAGGTGAAACTGGAAACCGGTGAAGTCGTGCAGCGCGAGTCGGTTGCAAGCGAGTATTTCGCCGAGGGCCTCACCGACTGGAAGGATCGCCTGATCCAGATCACCTGGCAGTCGCAACTTGGCTTTGTCCATGACCTCAAGACCTTCAGGCGCGAAGGCCAATTCAACTACAGCGGCGAAGGCTGGGGCATCACCCATGACGCCAGGCGCCTGATCATGAGCGACGGCACCTCGACCTTGCGCTTCCTCGATCCGCAATCATTCCAGCAGACCGGCGCACTCGAAGTCACCTACCAGGGCAAGCCGTTGGCCAATCTCAACGAACTGGAGTTCGTGCGCGGGCGCATCTTCGCCAATGTCTGGCAAAGCAACAGCATCGTCGTCATCGATCCGGGCAGCGGCCGCGTCACCGCACAGATCGACCTGCCCGGACTGCTCAACGCCGAAGATCGCGCCGGTGGCGTCGATGTACTCAACGGCATCGCCTATGACGCACGGAAGGATCGGCTGTTCGTCACCGGCAAGCTCTGGCCGAAAATCTTCGAACTCAAGCTCAAGCACACCAATCTGCTCGACAAGGCGCATTGACGCGCAGCAAGGCGAGCAAGCCACAACACGCAGCAGTCATCGCTGCCAGCGGGACAGTGTCGCCGGCCCCCTGCATCGACCTGGATGCGGATTTCAATAATCCGCTTCTTCCGCCGCCTCGCGGCCTTGCTGGCGGATCAGGGCTTCCTCGCGGGCGTCGTTGATGGCCGCGCGCACGCCGTCAAGATCGACCTCGCTTTCATCGTGTTCGTATTCGCCGGTCAGCACGCTGTCGACGCGCAGCTTACCCGCCTCGAACAAGGCCCAGATTTCCTCGGCATACCAGGTGTCGAACAGCTCGGGGGCAAAGCGGCCGAGAAATGCGGTGAGGTTGTTGACGTCACGTTGCAGCATCGTGCGTGCGGCATTGTTGCCACTGGCGCTGACCACCTGCGGCAGATCGATGATGACCGGGCCGTTCTCGCCGACGAGAACGTTGTACGGCGAGAGGTCGCCATGGATCAGGCCAACCAGGAGCATGCGCACGACTTGCTCCATCAGGATTGCGTGATAGGCGCGCGCGGTTTCTGCGGAAAGCTCCACCTCGCCCAGGCGTGGTGCCGAATGTCCTTCGACATCGGTGACCAGCTCCATGACCAGCACGCCGTGGAAATAGCCGTAGGGTTTCGGCACCCGCACGCCGGCTTCCAGCAACTGGTAGAGCGCATCTACCTCGGTGTTCTTCCAGGCCAGCTCCTGCTGCTTGCGCCCGTACTTGCTCGCCTTGCCGATCGCGCGCGCCTCGCGGCTGCCACGCACCTTGCGTCCTTCCTGATATTGAACGCGCTGCTGGAAACTGCGCTGGGCCATGTCCTTGTAGACCTTGGTGCAGCGGATATCGTCGCCGACGCCGACCACATAGACCGCCGCTTCCTTGCCACTCTTGAGAGGCCGCACGACCCGATCGATGATGCCGTCGTCGATCAGCGGTTGCAGGCCGGGGGGAATCTTCATCAGCTTGGCTTTCCGGCTATGCGGTGGCCGTTGCGCGGGATCTGCAGCGGCAGGCGGCGCAGGATAACGGACTCGGCCGATGCTGCGATAGCGTGGCGCGATGACCCGGTGAAGATGCGAACCCCGTGAGTTGCACACCGCCCCGAGCTCGGCGTGCCCAATCCCTCACAGCCTGCAGCTGCAAGAATCCGAATATGGGCCCGCTTCTCTTGACCCCGACCCATTCCCGGATCCGGTCAGTTGGGCCTGGACGGGAAGTACGATCTGGAGCAATTGATCTGCGATCAGTGTGAGCAGAGTGGCATAGTCAAAACCGGTCATGGGGCCGCTAAATCAAGCGCAAGCAGCGACGCGGGGATCTGAACCGGATACGCGGCGACACGAAATAGTCCGGTATTCATGCATGGCATCGCGTACGATGGCGGTGTTCTCGGTTTTTCCAGTGCGTCTCGATCGGCCGCCCCGTCGCCGTTACCCGCGCTTGCGGCACAGGGTTATCTCGTCACCGATATACGCAGCCGATTCTACGAAACCCACTCGCGGCCCTGTGCTGGCCACCTGCCCAGCCCCCGACGCTGAGGATCCAGCATGGCCCTCGACATCCATCCCGATGACAGCAAGATCGATCCGCGCGTCTCCTGTGGCAATTGCGAGGCTGTCTGCTGTCGCCTGACGGTCGTACTCGACGCGGCGGATCGTATTCCCGAGCACATGATCGCGCATGGCGAGAACGGCGTGAAGACGATGGCGCGCGGCGTCGACGGCTGGTGCATCGCGCTGGATCGTGGCACGCACCGCTGCAGCATCCATGGCACGCGGCCGCGAGTCTGTCGCCGCTTTGCCATGGGTGGCGGCTACTGCCGACTTGAGCGCGACATTTTTGCCAGGGCGCTTGCCGCCGGCAGGATTCCGCTACGCCTGGTCTGAGTCGACCGGCCCGCCGACCTGGCGCGCCGCCCACGCGGCGTATTCTTCGAGATAGTGCTGCATTGCGTCGTCATGCACATCGAAAATGCAGCGCACGCACCCCGAACCGCAGCAGTCCAGTGGATCGGGCGGCTCCGGCTTGCGCGGCTCGACATCTAAAACGGGTGTCAATGCCGGCCGAGTTGCTGGCGGGTCCATTGCACGATCTGACTGGATGACATGCCGCCGGATTGCCGCGCGATTTCGCGACCACCGACAAACAGGATCAGGGTCGGAATGCTGCGGATCTGAAAGCGGCCACCGAGGCCTTGTTGCGCTTCGGTATCGACCTTGGCCAGGCGCACCTGGGGCTCCAGTTGCCGCGTCGCCTCGGTGAAATGCGGTGCCATGTTGACGCAGGGTCCGCACCAGGGTGCCCAGAAGTCGACCAGCACCGGAAGATCGCCAGCCAGCGCCTTGCGGTCGAAATCGCCTTCTTCGAGGATTGCCGGCTTGCCGACGAACAAGGCGTGCCGGCAACGCCCGCAGACCGGATTGTCGACCAGCCGCGCCGACGGCACGCGGTTCAACGCGGCGCATTGCTGGCAGGGAATCATCATTGCGGAATCACTCATTGCAGCCTCGGCCTTGCTCGGGATGCCTCTGAAATGGCGACGCCCGGCGGCGGCACAAGGGTGTGCACTCATCCCCCGCTGTCGACTCGCCCGACGGCAAACACCTTGCCCGGATTGAGGATGCCGTGGGGATCGAGCACGGCCTTGATGCCGCGCATGACGGCGATCTCGGCGACGCTGCGCGTGCCGGCCAGATACTTCAGCTTGACCAGACCGATGCCATGTTCAGCGGAAATGCTGCCGCCGAATTCCTCCAGCGTGCGCGCCAGCAAGGCGGTGACGCGTTCACATTCGACGATGAACGCCGCATCCGTGGTAGACGCATCCTTGAGCACATTGATGTGCAGGTTGCCGTCGCCGATATGGCCGAACCAGACCACCTCATAATGCGGATATTCGCGCTCGAACATCGCCTGCATCGCCTGCATGAAGGCGGGAATCGCACTGATGCGCACCGAAATGTCGTTCTTGTACGGCTTGGCTGGCGCAAGGCTTTCGGTGATGCCCTCGCGCAGACGCCACAGCGAGGCCGCCTGAGCCGCGCTCTGGCTGATCACGCCGTCATTGACCCAGCCCTTATCGGCGCAGGTCTCGAACACGGCGAGCGCCGCCGCCTGCTGGGTCTCGTCGGCGGCATCGAATTCGGTGATCACGTAGAACGGCGATACCTGCTCGAACGGATCCTGCGCGCCGTGGGCGAGCACATGGGCAAGCGCACGATCGGTGAAGAACTCAAAGGCGCTGAGCCTCAGCCTGCGCCGGCATTCGGCAAAAACCTGCATGAGGTCGTCCATGGCCGGCAAGGCCAGCACCATGACATTCGAGGCCGCGGGCGCATCGGTCAGGCGCAGGCTTGCCTCGACGACCAGGCCTAGCGTGCCTTCGGCGCCGATCAGCAGGTGCCGCAGGTCGTAGCCGCTGGAATTCTTGATCAGGCCGCGATTGAGATCGAGCAAGTCGCCGCTGCCGGTCACGATCTTCAAGCCGGCAATCCACTCGCGCGTGTTGCCGTAGCGGATGACGCGGATACCGCCGGCATTGGTGGCGATGTTGCCGCCGATCGAGCATGACCCGCGTGAGGCAAAATCAACCGGATAAAACAGTCCGTGGGCGCTTGCCGCGCCTTGCAGGTTCTCCAGCAGCAAGCCCGGCTGCACCGTGATGATGCGATCGACGGCATTGAAATCGAGTACGCGGTTCATGCGTTCGAAACTGACCACGAGCTCGCCATTGGCCGCGACCGCACCACCCGACAAGCCGGTGCGGCCGCCCGAAGGAACGATGCCGACGCCCTCCTCTACGGCCCAGCGCACGATCGCCTGGACGTCCGCGACCGTCCTTGGCAAGGAAATGGCCAGGGGCGCGGGCGTCCAGCGTCGCGTCCAGTCGCGACCGTAGTATTCGAGATCGGCCGCGTCCGACTTCAGCAGCAGCTCGGGCAAGCGCTCGTGCAAACGCAATAATCGTGACTCGGACATTCAATGAAATCCACTTCAGCGAGGTTGCTGCCGCACCCGGAAAAGGTCATTTCCCGGCAGTGCAGACTGCCAGCGATTGACCGGAACGTCCACTGTTGCACTGCCGCAAAAGGCCTGGAATCTGGCATAGTCATCGCCATCGACCCAGGCCTTTCTGTTTCCGCTGCAACCCTCCAGGCGATCATCCAGGATCATGAAGAAGACCTCGTACCCGAAGCAGGAAATCCGCGTGCTGCTGCTTGAAGGCGTCAGCGCGAGCGCGATCGACACCTTCAAGGCCGCCGGCTATTCGCAAATCGAATTGCACGACAAGTCGCTGCCCGAGGATGAGCTCAAGCGGCGCATTGCCGAGGCGCACCTGATCGGCATCCGCTCGCGCACGCAACTGACTGCCGAAGTTCTCGCCCACGCCAAACGCCTGATCGCGGTTGGCTGCTTCTGCATCGGCACCAACCAGGTCAACCTCGAAGCCGCGCAGGGTCTCGGCATTCCGGTCTTCAACGCGCCCTACTCGAACACGCGCAGCGTCGCCGAGCTGGTGCTGGCCGAGGCAATCCTGCTGATGCGGCGGATTCCGCAGAAGAATGCCGAATGCCACCGCGGTGGCTGGTCGAAATCGGCCAGCGGCAGTTTCGAAGTGCGCGACAAGGTGCTTGGCATCGTCGGCTATGGCCACATCGGCACCCAGGTCGGCTTGCTTGCCGAAGGTCTTGGCATGCGCGTGATCTTCCACGACATCGAGCCGAAATTGACGCTTGGCAACGCGCGTGCCGCGGCCAGTCTCGACGACCTGTTGCAGCGGTCGGATATCGTCACCCTGCATGTACCCGAAACACCGCAGACGGCGATGATGATTGACGCCGGAAGACTGGCGAAGATGCGCAAGGGCAGCGCCTTGATCAATGCCTCGCGCGGAACCGTGGTCGACATCGAGGCGCTGGCGCAAAGCCTGCGTTCGGGTCATTTGTCGGGAGCGGCGGTCGATGTGTTTCCGCTCGAACCGAAAGCCAACGACGAGGCGTTTGTCTCGCCCCTGATCGGCATGGACAACGTGATCCTGACGCCGCACATCGGCGGCAGCACGCTCGAAGCACAGGACAATATCGGCATCGAGGTTGCCGCCAAGCTGGTGCGCTACAGCGACAATGGCTCGACCCTGTCGGCAGTCAATTTCCCGGAAGCAACCCTGCCCGAACACCCGCACAGTCACCGTCTGCTGCACATCCATCGCAACATGCCGGGCATGCTCTCGCGGATCAACGAGATCTTCTCGCAGCAGAACATCAACATCGACGGCCAGTACCTGCAGACCAATGCGAATATCGGCTATGTCGTTGCCGATGTGTCGACGACCCAGGCGCAGGCTGCCGAACTCAAGGATGCGCTGGCAGCGATTCCCGGGACGTTGCGAACGCGCGTGCTTTATTGATCGGCTTCGCGATCCGGACCCGGTGATGCGGTCGGCAGGTGCCAGCCCAGGCGGATTGCGGCGAAGCGCAGGCCGAAACAAAGGCTCGCGGCAACCAGCAACACGGGCAGATCCGGCAAGTCGAAGCGGTGACCGATGACGATCACCGAAGCTCCCGCCAGGGCCGCCAGCGCGTAGAAATCCGAGCGCAACACCACCGGCGTGCGGGCGACGAGGATGTCGCGCATCATGCCGCCGCCAATGCCACTGAGCATGCCGAGCAAGGTCGCCGATACCGGGCCAAGGCCGAAGGCGAGCGCCTTGCTCGCGCCGGTTACCGCAAACAGGGCAAGGCCAAGGGCGTCGAAGATCTGCACGGGGTTGCGCAATTTCTCGATGCTCTCGTAACGGAAGAAGGTGATGAGGCCGGCCAGGCAACTGATGCCGAGATAGTGCCAGCCAACCAGGGCCGCTGGCGGCGTCGCGCCAATCAACAGATCACGGAAGATGCCGCCGGACACCGCTGCAGCAAATGACAGCACGAGCACGCCGAAGAGATCGAGGCGATAGCGCACGCCAACCGTCGCCCCGCTGATCGCAAAGGCGAAGGTTCCGACCAGGTCCAGGACATACAGCAACAGATCCATGCCATCACTCGGTAGAGTCCGGCAGACAGTCCGGGCGATCCGCCGCAACCGCCGACACCGGACGATTATCGTTACCAGGAATAGCGCACGCTATAGGTCAGTTTGGCCTCGCCATCGGCCGCAATCGACAGCGGAAAGTCGATGGTCTGCGCGTCACGCTTGTCGAAATCGTGGTTTTTCGCCGTGACCTTCCAGGTGCTCCAGCGATACAGGTATTCGCGCACGACCACAGTGGCCGCGGACTTCTTGCGGTTGCGCACGCTGATCTCGAAACTCTCGTCGATGATCTTGCCGGCGCTGTCCATCGTGAAGGCGATCTGGCGCCGTTCGCCAACGATGTCGAAGGAATTGCCGAGCTTGATGCGCACGGTTTCATTGCGTGGCGTGTGCTTGATGACATCCTCGCCGATGAACTCCAGCGTGCCATCCACCGAAGCCTGGTTCACGCGCATGCGCCCGGCCGGCAGTGCAACGCCAAGCTGGTTGGCCTCCTTGTTGTCGAATTCAAGGTAGGCACCGACCGTCCCGCTCGATGTCGCTCCGTACCCCTGGTCGGCGATGGGTTGCGACCAGTACGACCAGGGCTGCGGCGCGGCGGTGAAGACCAGTTGCTTCTTGCAGGCGACATTCACCGCCATCGGAAACAACTCAAGCTGCTTGGTTGAATTATCGGGCAGGTCGCTGCGGCGCCCCAAAGTGTAGAGGTGGTATTCGAACAGCGAGGATTCGGAAAAGCCCTGATTTGCTTCCTCAGCCACTGCCGCACGCGACGCCTTCATCATCAGGGCCTCTGGCCGGGCGGGGGCCGGCGCGCGGTTGACCTCGCCCGCAACCAGTTTCAATTGCGCGGACGGATAGCTGCCGCCGCTCTGATTGACGATGGTGACCCAGGCGGAAAGATCCATCGCACACTTGTCATCGGATTCGCGCAGGCTGATGTTGTAATCGGTCCACCAGGTCATGCCCTGGGTCTGGTACGACACCCGCGTATCGTGGTTGCCGGCGCGCTTGGCATTCACCAGCCAGACCAGGGTCGGCTTGGTGATCAGCCCGCCCGGCAGACTCGGGAACGATACATTGCTGTAATTCGACAAGCTCAGGACTTCGCCGTTGTCGCGCTGCAGGATCAAGGAGCCGCCTTGCGCCGAGAGCAAGGTGCCGCTGATGCGTTCGACTTCATTGCCTTTCTGTTGTTCGACGGCAATCTTCTCGCCGACATAGCGTTCCAGCAGTTTTTCGCTGCTGACCAGATCGTATTGATAATTCTGCTCGACGACACGCGTGCCGGCCGGGTCGGTCAGCGACTCGAAGGCAACCGTGGTCGGATCGATGCGCTTGGCAACATCGGTAAAGCGCAGCACGCCGTTGCCGGCGGCCAGGCTCATCTTGCGGCCGTCGCGAACGAGGGCGTACCCCGGTAGCGAACCGCCATAATTGGCCAGTCGCTCGGTGCTGATCTGGCCCGGTTGGGCCGAGCTGTAGATGGTCAGCGAATAATCCGGATTCTCAGCCATGACAGCCGCCGAACCCAGGCCCATGGCCATGGCAACAAACAAGGGAATACGCATCGATCCGTCCTCTTGATGGATAACCGCCCATGCAACGCAGAGCAGGCGAACGCGGGGTCATGTCGAGTGAATGGCGTGGCCGCACTGTCGGCAATTGCGGAACAAGCGACCGCCCCGATGCCCTGCAACCCAGTATCTGTCGCCATGCAGACAGGCAGCTCACGCGTTCCATGGGTATGGGCCTCTTTGGCATCTTCCGGCGTTGCCGCGAGCATACCTTGTCGCCATCCGCGTGCACCAATGCCGCGTCGTCCAGCTTGCGCTCGGCAATCGGGCAATCTCGATCGACGCTGTCACGGGCGATTGTTGCCTCGCTCAATTCTCCGCAAGCGGTTGGATGCGACTGTCACTGCCCACCGTGACGACCTGCGCGCTGCGCGCAATCGGCATGCCCCGTTCATGGAACCACGCAACGTTTTCCTGCAACAGGGTCATTTCCAGGCGGTAGCGACCGGGAGCAATCGGCGCGTCGATCAGCAAACGCAGCTGTTCGCGGGCGTGCGCCGGAACATCCTTTCTCAATTCGCTGCGCGTCGCCCAGTCCGTGGACACGGGCACGCCGCTGTCCGCAGAGACAAACCGCCACGAGAATCGAATCGGCTGGTTACTCTCGGAGACAGACGCCAGCACCGTGTCGAGTCCATTGCTGACGACGAGTTCGACCTCGAGTTGTTGCGCATTCGCGATCGCCACGCCGGCGATTTCGACGTGCACCCTGGCGAACGCCGCGTTCGGCAATGCGCCCTTGAAATGCATGCGAGCCGGCAGCGCGCCCGGCAATGCGCACTCCAGCGTCGCACCCACCACGAATACCCGCCGCGCCAGCGCATCGACTTGCGCAATTTCCAACCTCATGAAATGGGCATAGCCGGTCAGCCGGTCGATCAGGTCATCGCATGGATCGATAGTCTGGCCAAAGCCCGGCGGACTGTTGCCGGAATACCCGTTGATCGTGTTGCGGCCGAGTCGCTGAGCCACGTTCATGCCATCGAGTTCGGTCATGAATTGAGGCTCGTTCGGCTGGCGCGGCACATACACGATCGCATCCGCCGGCAGCGCAGCCGGCACCTCGGCGAGGCGCAGGGCAAGTCGATCGCGCCAGACCGACAGCGGCACGCTCAAGGTTTGCAACGTGGCGCATTCGAGCAGCAGCAATATCGTCAACACCACGGCCAGAATCGGCCCTGCCCGACCACGCGAACCCACAACAAGTCGATCGAAGCCGGCGCCGGCCAGCAGGCCCAGCGGAAACACCATGACCAAACCGATTCGACTCACTGCCCGGATCGCATTCGCCATCGGCAGCTGCTCGACGAATGCGTAGAGCGAAAGCCCGGACACGTTCAGGGTCAGCACGACCAGCAACGCCAGCGCCAGCGCCGACACCTTGAGCCAGTGCGATGCACCACGCGCAATGCCGACGAGTGCCAGCAGGCACGCAGCGACACCGACGAACATCTGATGCTCCTGCCGCATCGGGATTCCGCCGAGATGCTGGCTGAAGCGCCCCCATAGCCGGGAGCTGTCCGCCAGCAGGTAGCTGCCAATGCGCGGCAGCATCCGATCGATATCCGCCGGATTGCGCACCAATCCGTACAGATCCGCGTAATACGCATACGGCGCGAACAAGGCGAACAGCGCGATGACACAGGCGAGCAGCACGCCAATGCAGCGCCACAACTCGCCGCGCACGGGCCAGCGGATGAGTCCGGCAATGATGCGATCCGGGCGCATGAAACCGGGCGCTGACGATGGCACCAGGTACGCCGCCAGCAGGTAACCGCCGAGCAGCAGCAACAGGAAGTAGCCAAGATAGATCGAACAGTAGAACTGCAACGTGACCCAGAAGCCGAGCCAGCCCAGTTGGGCCGGATGCCCGTCGCGCAGCAGGCGATGCAAAGCCAGTATGGCCAGTGGCACGGCGAATCGATAGCCAAGCTGGGCGTGTCCCGCCTGTACCAGCACCGGCATCGCGAACGCGAACACGAAGGCGCCGAGCGCGCTGCCGCTGGCGGTGAGGCCGAATCGCCGCAGCACGTAGCAGGCGCACAGAAAGTTGGCGACGTAGGCGAATGTGAACCAACCGATGAAAGCGACTTCCGCACTCAACCCGAACATGCGCAACAGCGCGTAGACGCCGACCGTGCCGAAATGGTTGTCGCTGAAGGTCAGCGCGCCGGGAAACGGAAAGAAGAAGCCCGGGCTCCACAGGCTGGCGTCGATGCCACTCAGCCAGCGAAACACGTGCTCCAGAATCAGGCCATTGAAGCGCGCGTCACCGAGGTCGCCTGGAATCGCGCGGAAGAAATCCGATTGCGGAAGCACAATGCCGAACAGGCCGAACGCCAGCGCCAGCAGGGCTGGCAACATAGTGCCGCCGCCCCACCCTTCAGCACGCGGCAAGGCGCTCATGCGTGGCCTGTGCGCGTTGACATCAAGCGCCGCGGCCTCATCGAAAGACGTTGTACTTCACGATGCAATAGAGCGCGCGGAATCCGTCTCGCCAACCGATCTTCTTGCCCTCCGCGTAGGTTCGCCCGTGATACGCGATGCCGATTTCGTAGACGCGGCAGCCGGTCTTGGCGATCTTGGCGGTGATCTCCGGCTCGAAACCGAAGCGGTTCTCCTCGATGACAATGCCCTGGACAATCTCGCGCCGGAAGACCTTGTAACAAGTTTCCATGTCCGTCAGGTCAAGGTTGGTGAACATGTTCGACACGAAGGTCAGCAAGGCGTTGCCGAGGCGATGCCAGAAATACAGCACGCGATGCGGCTGCCCACCCATGAAGCGCGAACCATAGACGACATCAGCCTTGCCTTGCAGGATCGGTTCGAGCAAGCGCGGGTACTCGTTGGGGTCGTATTCCAGGTCGGCATCCTGGATCACCACGACGTCGCCGGTCGCCGCCCGGATGCCGCTGCGCAGCGCGGCGCCCTTGCCTTGATTGACCGGGTGATGGATGACCCGATCGACGCGCGAGGCGATCTCGTTCTCGAGAATCGAACGCGTGTTGTCGCTCGAACAATCATCGACAATGATGATTTCCTTGGGCTCGTACGGCGATGCCTGCACGGCGTCGACGATCGCGCGGATCGTGCGTTCTTCGTTGTAGCAAGGGATGACGACGGAAAGTTTCATCAGCGCAGCAAGTGCCTGAAGTACGCGATGGTTTCGCCAAGACCGTCGTCAAGGGAAACCTGCGGCTGCCAGCCAAGCGCCGACCGCGCCAGGCTGATATCCGGCTGGCGCCGCCGCGGATCATCCTGCGGCAGCGGCTGGTGAACCCATCGCGATTTGCTGCCGGTGAGTCGCACTATCTTCTCCGCCAGTTCCAGCATCGTGAACTCGTCGGGATTGCCGATGTTCACCGGCCCGATCATATCGGCCGGACTGTCCATCGCCAGAACCACCGCATCGATCAGATCATCGACATAGCAGAAGCTGCGCGTCTGGCTGCCGTCGCCGTAGATCGCGATGTCCTCGCCCTTGAGCGCCTGCACGATGAAATTGCTGACCACGCGACCGTCGTTGGGATGCATGCGTGGACCATAGGTGTTGAAGATCCGCACCACCTTGATCTCGAGCGCATGCTGGCGGTAGTAGTCGAAAAACAGCGTCTCCGCACAGCGCTTGCCTTCGTCATAGCAACTGCGCGGGCCAATCGGATTGACCCGACCCCAATAGTTTTCCGGCTGCGGGTGGATTTCCGGATCACCGTAGACCTCACTGGTCGAAGCCTGCAGGATCCGCGCACGCAGGCGTTTGGCCAGTCCGAGCATGTTGATGGCACCGTGCACGCTGGTCTTGGTCGTCTGCACCGGATCGTGCTGGTAATGAATCGGCGAAGCCGGACACGCGAAATTGAAGATGCGATCGACTTCGACGTAGAGCGGGAACGTCACGTCATGGCGCAGCAACTCGAAGCGCGGGTTGCCGAGCAGGTGCGCGACATTGCGCTTGCTGCCGGTGTAGAAATTGTCGACGCACAGCACATCCTCGCCGCGCGCGACCAGGCGATCGCACAGATGCGAGCCAAGGAATCCTGCGCCCCCCGTTACCAGAACCCGCCAATCGCCCGCATGCCGCATCGCGTTGTCATCCCCCGTGAGCGTGGCCGAGTCGCCAGCCGGAGCGCGATCATGCCCGAATCCCTTGCTCGCCGTAATCCGGTCACCCGGGTAGCGAGGGTGAATCCATGTGCCGGAGCTTCAACCGATGCGATTCATCGGAAGCACGGCAGCGATTACCATGCGTATTGAACAGGCCTGGAACCGCGTTGATGTCGACCAACACCATTTCCATCAACCAATCGCTGCATCGATTTGATGGCCATCGCGAAGTCTGGCTGTTTGGCTACGGCTCGCTGATCTGGAAAGCCGATTTCGACTTCATCGAACGCCGCCCGGCGCGCATCCATGGCTGGACACGTCGATTCTGGCAAGGTTCGCACGATCATCGCGGCACCCCCGAAGCACCCGGGCGCGTAGTCACCCTGATCGCCGATGCAGCTGCGCACTGCGCCGGCATGGCCTACCTGATCACGCCCGAGGTGTTCGATCATCTCGATCATCGCGAGAAGAACGGCTACCTGCGCGAGATCGTCAACATCGAATTCAGCCAGGGCGGCAGCACCCAAGGCCTGGTCTATATCGCAGGACCGGGCAACGAAGCTTTTCTTGGCGCCGCCAGCGACGCCGAAATTGCGCGCCAGATTGCCCAGTCCAAGGGTCCAAGCGGCTTGAATCGAGATTATTTTGCACATCTTGCCGATGCCCTGCGCGCGCTCGGCGAGAGCGATAGCCACATTGATCGCATCGAGCAGGAACTGCTGGCCCTGAGCGGCGCCTGACCAAGTGGCATGGAATCGCCCACAGGTTTTTACTAAGAGTCTCAAAAATGTTCATTTTCCGATTGGAGAGTATTGATCCGCCAAGAGAACAGTGAACTATGTGGCGCAGCCGCATGTTTGCCATTGCGCTTTAATGGGATTTCGTGTTTAATACGCCACGTCGCGTTGGGGTGGTTCACACGATATTCGAGGAGGCTTGGATGGCGTTCGAGAAGCGGAACTCTTCGGCGGTTGCACAGGAGCCTCCGGTTAATCAGTGCGCTCGAATCGAAGGAGCCGTCCATGCGCGTTTTGTCTGCCCATCCGCTGTGTGCCGCAGCCAAAAATGCGCGCCGTCCGCTACTCGCTTCCTCCCCCAAGAACGCACAATCCCCTATTTGGAACGCGCGCGCATTCTTCGAACGGTCGATTTTCGCGCTTCTTCTGACTGTTGCCCATTCATGACCCGTAGATTTCAAGTCGCCCCTGGCTCGATCGAGTTTGACTCCTATCGAGTCATCTCTACGCGCGCCATGGGTTGCATGAATCTCCAAAATTAGCGGGCTGGCGCTCGGCGCATGCCTTCAGAGGAAGTACGTCGAAAAGCCGTGTGCGGGAGAGAAACGTGCACGGTTTGATGACGCAAGGCAGGCGAGCGCCTGTCCTCTGTATCTATCGATTCTTGACCCTATCGGTTTCTTAAAGGGAGTTATGGAATATGAACGGAGTGCTGCCTCAGGCATCGGCAAGACTAATAAGATTGGTATACAACGCGGTCGCTGTATGTGTGTTTGTCATTTCAATGTTCTCACATATAGTTCTGGCGCAAGTGCCTGATGATATTGTCTATTGTCCGGACAACCTCAACGTACCGCCGCCGCCAGGGGTGTGTCCCGTTTTAGGAAATTTTAAAGCGGAATGCGTAGCACCGTTAACTGGGGCTTGGGGTTGGTGGGCGCAAAGCTGGGACTACGGTGCCTTTCCCGAGTGCCAGAGCCAAGATGGCTACGCAACGCCCATTTGCAGTTCTGAGCAGATGGCGTGGGACGTTTGGCGTTCCAAAATGAGTGATGTCTGTTTGGAGCCGTCCAGGACATATCAATGCTCGAAAGTCATTCAAATAATTATGGGAGTTGTCGATGTTCGGGTGAACAAATACTACGACCCGCCGCCTGTTGTCGGAATAGCAGGCCCGGATGGTTCGTGTAATATGAGAATACAGTATTATGCATCATCAATGCAGCAAAGAACGGTTAGTTGTCCTTCAGGGTTCAGCCCCAACGTCGACAATACCCTTTGCTACCGAATCAAGCCCGAAGCCTGTCCGGCAGGAAACCCTATCCAATGCGCAGGCGGGCAGAAGACGCAGGCTGAGGCCGACTTTGTGCGTGTTGGCGCTTCTCCGCTTGAGTTCGTTCGCTATTACTCGAGCACGGGCTTCTATGCCTCGCCGGGAACCGAGCGTCCACGTGAGGTGCTGGGTGCGAGGTGGCGGCACAATTGGCAGAGCAAGGTAGTAGTTGAGCAGGCTGCTTCTGTAGGACAGGAAACCTATGCTTACGTGATGCAACCGGACGGGGACTATCGACATTTTCACCTAAGCGGTGGCGACTGGTTCGGTCGAGCTGACAAGTCCGAGGCCCTGCAGGAGGTTGTCGTCGGCGGCGCACGCGTGAGCTGGACCTACATTGCAGCCGACGAGTCAATCTACCGGTTTGATGCGAACGGCCGTTGGCTGTCGCTGGAGCAGGCAGGTCGGGTCACCACCCTCAGCTATAGCGACAGCGCAACCCCGCCCTCGATCGCACCGAAACCCGGGTTGTTGATTCGTGTCACCGATAGCCAGGGGCGGTATCTTGATCTTCGCTATGATGCAGCGAGCTACCTGACGCAGGTTACAGATTCGGCCGGAGGAACACTAAGTTACCGTTACGCGATGCAACAGATCGCTAATCTCCCGCCGGCAAACACCGGCCTGTTGCGCTTTGTTGACCATCCAGGCAGAACCACTCGCGAGTACCTCTACGATGAGGTATCGCACGTCGCAGCGGGAATCCCCTACACTGAGCTGCTGACCGGCATCGTAGATGAGATGGGGCAGCGCTATGCCACCTACGAATACGATTCCGGCGGCCGCGCTTGGAAGGAGTGGCATGGGACGAATGCCGACCTTCTGACCTTGACCTACCACAACGGCACCTACAACAACGCAACTTCGCGAACCGAGATGGTCAGCGCACTCGGCCAGGCGACGCGACGCAAGTTCGTGGCAGTTGCTGGCGTCGTTCGCGACGCGGGTACCGACCGCTGCACAGATCTCAATTGCTCACCAGTCACAGCGACATCAAGCAAGACCTATGACAACAATGGCAACCCGAATCTTTTCACCGATTTCAACGGCGTTGTCACCGACTATGATTTTGGGTTGCCGGGCAAGGAAACTCAGCGCGTTGAAGCAGCCAATGATTCATCGCCAGCAGCGACTTCGGCGAAGCGCACCATCCAAACCGCCTGGCAACCCATCTTCCGCGTGCCCACCGAACGGCGCACCTACAATGCCACGAGTGTCCCCGGGGTGGATCCCCCCGAAGCCGTTTCCCGCTGGGCCTATAACACCCGCGGCCAGACTACTGCCCGCTGCGAGATCAATCCCACCGATTCACTCGCCATGTCCTATGCATGCAGTGCCACGACTGCGCCCAACGTTGCCGCCAAGGTGCGCCGCTCCGTAACCACCTATTGCGAACAGGCTGACGTCACCGCCGGTATCTGCCCCCTAGTCGGTCTGGTCACCTCCAGCAACGGCGCTCGCGCAACGAACGACTCCGGCATGGGCAGCCAAGATGACCTCACCACCTACACCTATCGCATGCAGGACGATCCAACCTGCGCCACCGGCGGTGCCTGCACCTACCGCAAAGGCGATCTGTGGAAGGTCACCAATGCCCTGGGCCAAATCGCCGAAACGGTCAAGTACGACAAGAGTGGCCGCCCTACGCAGTTGAAGGATGCCAACGGCACGCTCACGGACCTGACCTACCACCCGCGCGGCTGGCTGGTCGACCGGATTGTGCGCCAGAGCGCCGGCGGCATTCCCTCGTCCAATGATGCAATCACCCACATCGACTATTACCCGACCGGCGACGTGATGAAGGTCACTCAGCCGGACGGCGCCTTCCTCGCCTACACCTACGACGCCGCCCATCGCCTGATCAAGATCGCCGACAAACTCGGCAACATGATCGACTATTGTCCGGGCGGGATTGGTTCGGCCGACTGCCTCGATGCCGCCGGCAATCGCCGGATCGAGCAGATCAAGGACCCGGGCGGGGTGGTCAAGCGCAGCCTGCGCCGTACCTACAACCAGCTCAGCCAGTTGATGGAAACGCTCAATGCGCAGAACGATCCGACCTTTAGCTATCCGGAAGCGGACGGCTACGACCCCAACGGAAATCCGACCCACTCGGAGGATGGCCTCGGCGTCAAAACCCACCAGGAATACGATCCGCTCAATCGCCTGAAAACCACGATCCAGGACTATCTCGGCACCGATCCCGACACCACTGGCACCACCACCGGCTACATCTACGACGTCCGCGACAACCTGCGCACGGTCACCGATCCGGATGGACTGGCCACGAACTATGACTACGACGGTCTCAACAACCTGACGGGTCTGCACAGCCCGGATACCGGCGACACCAACTACACCTACGACCTCGCCGGCAACCGGATCACCCAGACCGACGCACGCGGCATCCAGAGCACTTATACCTACGATGCGCTGAACCGGTTGACCGCGATCAGCTATCCAACCAGCAGCCTCGACGTCGGCTTTGCCTACGATTTGGCCGACAGCGCCACCGGCTGCGTCGGTTCCTACTCGCTGGGACGGCTGAGCCGGATCACTGATGCCAGTGGCACCACGACCTATTGCTATGACCGTCGCGGCAATGTCACGCGCAAGATCCAGGTCACCGCGTCCGATACGCTGAGCTTGGTCTACACCTGGACCTTGGCCGATCGCTTGGCCACAATCACCTATCCCAGCGGAGGCATTGCAACCTATAGCCGCAACGGCATCGGCCAGATCAACCAGCTCACCTGGAAGGCAAATGCCGGCGCAACGCCGGTCACTGTGATCTCGGGCGTTACCTACTATCCCTTTGGCCCGCCCAACGTGCTGACCTATGGCAACGGGCGAACGCTGACCAAGGACTACGATGACAACTACGCCATCAACAGCGTAGCCAGCTCCGACCCGAATGGTTTGGTTCTCGACTTCACCACCGACGTGATGGGCAATATTGTCGACGCCCGCGACACGCTCGGCGCGCCCAATCCGACCCGCACGTACGCATACGATCGCCTCTACCGTCTCAAAGAGGTCGAAAACACCGCCGGCCAGCTCCAGGAAGGCTTTGCCTACACGAAGACAGGCGATCGCACGCAAAAGACCCTGCCAGGTCAATCGGCCGAGATTTACAGTTACTTGGCTGGCACGCACCGCTTGGGCGATGTGGCGGGCGTCGCTCGCGACTACGACGACAATGGCAACTTGGTCCGTATCCTTTCGGGGCGCGCCTCACCCACATTCACCTACGACGATCGCAATCGCATGAGCGCCAGTCTGTTCAACGGGCAGACGCTGGCCAGCTATCAGATCAACGGTCGCGGAGAACGCGTCGCCAAGACCAGAAGCACACCCGGCACGAGTCGCGTGTTCGTTTACGATGAGGCGGGTCATTCGCTCGGCGACTATCCCCCTGCGGCCAAGACCAAGGGCAACGAATTCCTCTACCTCGATGATCTGCCGGTAGCCATCCTGGCAGGCGGCGCTCTCAGCTATCTGGAAACCGACCACCTGGGCACGCCACGCATC
>Ga0209063_1000616_pt1 | contig 22270 bp, 19 predicted proteins | sample KloWWTmeKNB19Kit_FD_187177 | JGI IMG/M metagenome (GOLD analysis project Ga0209063, IMG submission 187177) | Active sludge microbial communities from Klosterneuburg, Austria, studying microevolution and ecology of nitrifiers - Klosterneuburg... | ecosystem: Engineered > WWTP > Aerobic digester >... | reverse complement strand
CTTGGGTTCGGTCCTGTCCTTTACACGGGCAAGGCCGCAAATAATCCCGATCTGGTAGGTCTCTGAATCAGCACCACATCCAATCCCCATCAAAACAAGAAGGGGCCATCCCTTTCGAGACAGCCCCTTTTTTTTATGGCCGCGCCGGATCTGGGACGAACTATATTTTCAGTCCCGCGTAGTGAATAACCGATCCTTGACCACTATTTGATCACCGTATTCACGGATCGGAATATCCCGCTTGGAATAGCCCGCTTTCAGAAGGAATAACGGATCGTTCTATTCCATTTAGCACAGCAGCTGGTCATGGCACTTCCCGCTCCCACCTTTCCGAGTAACGCTGCCTACTGCTTGATCACCTTCAGAGTCTGCACCCCTTGTTCGCCGATCCGGACCGAATACGCACCAGCCGCAGATCTACTTAGATCGATGGTGGTGCTTACATTGTTGAGTTTCCCGGATGATACTTGGTGGCCTGCTTGATCCGTGATCATGAACATGGACCCCACCAAGCTGCTGGTCTTGATCGTGATCAGGGCCGTGGTTGGATTAGGAAACACGGTAAACGCCCGCTCGGTGGTGCCCAGTTCGGCAGTTGACGTGCTCAGCGCTTCAGGGACCAAAAGGGTGGATGTGTAAATGGTGTCCTCGTTCTGGGTAAAATCCGAGTTGGTCACGTTGAACGCACCATAGAAGGTAGCACTGCCTGTTCCCTGCGGTGGAGCTATCCAATCGAATGTCCAAGTCCTGGAATCTTCCCCTTCGATCCCATCAAAACTATGCGTGATATAGTTGGAACCGGCACCATTCAGCTGTGTTTCCGTACCGGTATTCACCAATGTTCCGATGAAGTCCCCATCAGGATTCTGGGGTGAGATCTCGAATCCGAACCTGGTGTGCCCTGCACTCGCGATCATAGCGGTTATGGTGTAGGTGGTATTGGGCGTATACCCCTCAGCCGGAATATCCGAAGTGATCAGCCCAATGACTGGTGTTGCGTGTGGCCCTTCATGACAAGCGGTGCAGGTAAGGGACCCACCCGCAGGGTCTCCACAATATCCTGCGATCGCGCCTCCCGCATTCTTGTGTACAACAGAACTGGGATCATTGAAGGCCATCAACGCTACGGTTACGATGCACAGGGTAATGATCGGTATCGTCTTTTTCATAGGGCAAAGGAACAGCACATGTTCAAACTGTTCAAGCGCTAAGTTCCATGGTATCCCGGATCCGCGATGTGACGATCGTCACAAGTCAAGGAAGGATCACCGGGAACGTCAGATCTGGCAGAACAGATACTTCCACATACCTTAGCAGCGGACCACGTTATCGCCTTTCTGCGTCAGGCACCGGAATTCCATCTTACTACGTCATCTTCAGGTAAGCGCAAGAAGCGGTAGGAATCCCTGATGCCCACGAACCAAACCGTCCCGAGATCCTGCCCACTTGCTAACTTAGCTGACCATTGATCATCCATGACCTTGATATCTATCCGAACTACCCTTGCTGCGCTTATACTTACTGGCTGTGCTGCCTTGCCAATTGCGGCTCAGGTGGTCGTGAACGAAGTATGCGCCAGTAATCTTAATGACCTAACGGATAACTTCGGGAATACTGAGGATTGGTTCGAGCTTTACAATACCGGGGCCGCGGCGGCGGATATAACAGGGTGGTATGTAAGCAATAGAGCGGGAAATCCATTGAAATGGCAGATCCCTATCGGCACGGTCATCCCTGCTGGTGGTCGGCAATTGTTCATTTGCAGCCAACGCAACGAGGTTTCGGGAGGGTTCATACACACCAATTTCAATCTGGACCAGACCGATGGCGACCATATTCTGCTGAGTGATGCAAGTGGGACCGCTGTTGATGATTTCGAATTTACGCCTACCACACGCACCAAGACGGGTCATAGTAGGGGCCGCACAACAGATGGCGCAGGGACGTGGTCGTTAATGACCGCACCGACACCGGGGAATGCTAACGCGGGCGCGGTTGCTGAATATCTTGAAAAACCAGTGCTTACGCCAGCTGCTGGATCCTATGGAGGGGCTCAGAGCGTTACGATCACTGGACCAGTTGGAGCGACCATCCGCTATACCACCGATGGTTCCGAACCGACTGCCGCATCCACTGCGTATGCGGGAGCTATTGCGGTAAATGTAACGACCGTGATCCGCGCGACATGCTTCGGCGCGGCTGGTAGCCTTCCCAGTTTTATTGAGTCGAACAGCTACTTCATCAATTCAGCGCATACGGTTCCGGTATGGAGCATTGCTGGTGATCAGGTTGATGACCTGTTGAACGGCAACGGGGGAATTCAGCCTTTCGGGAGCATTGAATACTTCGGGGAAGATGGAACGTTGCGCGATGAGGCCGTTGGCGAATTCAACGAGCATGGTCAGGACAGTTGGGCTTATGATCAACGCGGATTCGACTACATCACCCGCGATGAGACCGGGTACAATAATGCGATCCACTACCCCATCTTCCGCACCAAGACACGCGACAAGTTCCAGCGGTTGATCATTAAGGCAATGGCCGGAGACAACTACGAATTCGGCCCTGGGCAGCCCACGCACATACGTGATGCATACGTACAAGCACTTAGCCAACAAGCCCATTTAGCTGTTGACGAACGGAGTTACGAGCCGGGCGTTTTGTATGTGAATGGCCAGTTTTGGGGCGTGTATGATATCCGCGAAAAGGTGGATGATCACGATTTCACCAAGTACTATTATGATCAGGACAAGTTCAACATCCAGATGATAAAGACCTGGGGAGGAACGTGGAGCGAGTACGGTGGACCACAAGCCCAAACGGATTGGAATGCCTTGCGCACCTACATTGCCACCAACGACATGGGCGACGCGACCGCTTTCGCTTATGTCGACGAACAATTCAGTTGGAAGTCGCTGGTTGATTATTTCTGTTTGAACAGCTATACCGTTTGCGCAGATTGGCTGAATTGGAACACCGGTTGGTGGCGCGGAATGGACCCGGCTGGTGATAAGAAAAAATGGAGGTACATTCTATGGGACATGGATGCCACCTTTGGGCATTACACCAATTTCACAGGCATTCCCGATCAAAGTCCCAATGCTGACCCTTGCACTGTGGAGGATCTTCCAAACCCAGGAGACCAAGGCCATACGGATATCATTGAAAAGTTGATCAATGAGAACCAAATGGTGCATGACTACTATGTGAACCGTTACATCGATCTAGGAAACACCTACTTCAATTGTGACTATATGCTCCCGTTCCTGGATAGCTTGATAGGGAATATTGCACCTGAGATGCCGGGACAAGTAGCACGTTGGGGCGGTTCGGTCGCAGACTGGCAGAACAACGTACAAACGCTTCGCACATTCATAGAAACACGGTGCGTGGTGATCGAAACAGGTCTAGTGGATTGTTATGAGCTTGAAGGACCGTACGATGTGGTCTTCAACGTGGATCCTCCGTTAAGCGGAACATTGGAGATCAACTCGCTTGCGCCGGAAACCTATCCGTTCAGTGGATCCTATTACGGTGGGATCGAGACCACGTTGATCCCATTCCCTGCGGATGGTTGGGTCTTCGACCATTGGGAAACATTCAGTACCAATACCATTCTGCCTTCAACAACGGATTCATTGGTAACAGTGGATATCCTTTCTGCGGATAGTATCGTAGCGCACTTCAAACCACCAACGCGGTATGATGTCATGCTTGACATGTTTCCGAAGGAAGCTGGAAGCATTACGTTCGATGGTATGAACTACACGGATTTCCCGCAATTGGTCAGTGCTCCGGAAGGCATGGACATAGACTTCAATGTGGACAGTGCGTTGTATTACAACTTCCTGTATTGGACGATCAAGAACAACGTTTACACACCGGCAGACACTACGCTACCGGCACTCACCGCGCAGTTCTGGAGTACGGATACGATCATCGCATGGCTGAAGCCGATGGACTATGTTTACTACACACCGAATGCCTTCACACCGAATGATGATGGCATCAACGATGTGTTCTTTCCGGTGAACAATGTAGTGGACCTAGAAACGTACGAGCTCAGTATTTTCGATCGCTGGGGAGGCCAGATCTATCAAAGCACGGATCCTGCCGAAGGATGGGACGGAACATCAGGCAGTGGGCCAATGCCAGCTGGAGTTTACGTCTATCGCGCGAACGTGGTCGATGCTATAAAGAAGGACCATTACGAGCTGTTCGGGCATATAACGTTGTTCAGGTAATTCTTGGATCCGATCACGGCAAAACCTTTCCAGGATTCATGATCCCTAAGGGGTCGAAGACTTCTTTCAAACGTTTCATCAATTCCAATTGCACGGAATTGAATGCAATATCCATATAAGGCCGTTGCACCAATCCAATACCATGTTCGCCACTCAGCGTTCCGCCCAAGGAAACAGTTAGTTCGAAGATCTCGCGAATAGCTTTTGGTAGCTCGTTGGTCCATGCGTTATCATCAAGGTCTCCTTTAATGATGTTCACATGCAGATTGCCATCGCCTGCGTGACCGTAACACACGCTTTTGAAACCATAACGAGCGCCGATGTCCTTGACTCCCTTCAATAATCGTGGGAGTTCGTAGCGCGGCACCACGGTATCTTCTTCTTTGTACACGCTGTTGCTTTTTACGGCCTCCCCTACTCTACGGCGCATATACCAAAGCGCGTCCTTCTCCGCATTCGTTTCCGCGAACAACACCTCTTGGCACTCGTGCTTTTCCATCACCGCAAGGATCGTCTCACAATCCCGCATTACGACATCGGCATATTGACCGTCGACCTCGATGAGGAGATGAGCGGCTGTATCATCTTCCACTTTCACATGAACGCCGGTCACGAATTTCAGTGTCCAATCCAAGGCATCACGTTCCATGAATTCCAACGCACTGGGAACAATGCCGGCACGGAACACAGCGCTTACGGCCTCACATGCTTTTGTAGCCGATCTGAAGGGCACCAACATCAACCTGTTCTCCTTGGGTAATGGTATTAAGCGGAGCACGGCCTTCGTGATGATCCCGAGCGTGCCTTCGCTACCAACGATCAAGCGCGTAAGGTCGTAGCCCGTACTGTTCTTCAATGTATTTGCACCGGTCCAGATCACTTCACCGCTCGGAAGCACAACCTCCAGGTTCAGGACAAAGTCGCGCGTAACACCATACTTCACGGCTCTTGGTCCGCCAGCATTCTCGGCTAAGTTTCCACCAATTGTGCAACTTCCACGGCTGCTTGGGTCCGGGGCGTAATAAAGTCCCTTAGCGGCAACAGCTTCCTGTAGAACTTGCGTGATCACACCGGGTTCAACGGTCACTTGCAGATTGCGTTCATCAATGTCGATGATCGCATTCATCCTATCCAACGTAAGAGCTACACCACCATGTACACACAACGCTCCTCCACTCAAACCTGTTCGGGCACCGATCGGTGTCACTGGGATCCCGAATTGCGAACAAAGCCGGACCACTGCGGCCACCTCATTCGTCGTATCTGGTCTCACAACAACCTCCGGAGGGTAACTGAGATCCTCTGTCTCGTCATGTCCATAATGAAGCAACTCGTCCTTACCCACAAGAATTCCATCGGACTTCAAAATGGTGCTCAACCCACTTAAAAACTCACTTCCCACCCGACCAAATTCCATTGTTGACAGGTCCAAAATTGAACTTGGCTACGAATGTAATGCCATTCCAGAATGAAGGAGTTGAAGAACTCAAACGCTTGATCTGAAAATAATTCGCTTCCGAGGGCAACCAGAGGCCACCTTTCAGATCGGATTTCGTCATACATTTGAGAATAGTTGCGTTCGTAGGGAAGTTGGAGAACATACAGGGCATTCATCGGGATCGATCCTGTATGCTATTTGAGGTGGAACAAACGCGTTTTGATACGTGAATTAACCTTGTTCGACCATGAAAAAATTTGCTTTTTTGTTCCTTCTGATCGGTACAGTTGCGCATGCCCAGAACGTTGGGATAAATGCTACGGGAGCAGCTCCCGCCGCTTCAGCCATGTTGGATATTACCAGCGGCACAACGGGCCTCTTGGTTCCACGTGTTCTTCTAACCTCGATCATAGTTGCAGCGCCTGTAGTTGCACCAGCAAATTCATTGCTAGTGTTCAACACGAATACGATAGCAGGTGTGAATGGAGTTTCTCCGGGGTATTATTATTGGGATACACCAACCTTGAGATGGATCCGTTTTGCAGCCTCCACGGATGCTTGGACAATTCTGGGCAATGCAGGCACTGTGGCTACAACGAACTTTCTTGGAACTTCGGATAATGTGGATCTGGTTGTACGTACGAACAATATTGAGCGAATGCGTGTTCGCAACAATGGATATGTTGGGATCAATCAACCATTACCAACGCTAGCCCGATTGGAGGTTGCAAGCGGCACGTTTGATGCAATTAATGGACACAGTAACAATGTTGGCGGGTATTTAGGTAGAGAAACCAACATTACATTCGGTGCACCTGTTCAATCCTTGTTGGGCGCTGGGGTTTATGCATCCAATCCAGCGGCAGGCTATACATCGACTTTTGCACAGAGTACGGGTGCAGCCACGGTTGCTGCGGCCATAACCTTTTCCGACGTTTGGATCGCATCATACAACTATGTTCAGAACAATACTGCCGGGTTCAATCCACCTAGCCTGTATGGTCAATTGAATGTAACCAACGCTGGCCTAGGAGGTGATCAAATAGCGATCAGAGGGTATAGTGGAAGGGGAGTGACAGCAGGAAACCCAGGATATACCTTAGGATCTTCGGCAACTGCAGATGCTCAGAACCAAGATGCCTTTGGCGCTGAAGGCGTGGCATTCAGCAACACGCTGACCAAAGCCGGAGGCTATTTCGAATCATACACTTATCCCGGTATTAATCAAGCATTTGCTTATGTTGCTACCACTGTGGGTGGCATAGCAAGAAAGATCACTGGTACCAACGCAGTTAGTGAGATCATACCTACTGCGGATCACGGTCGCATCCTCCTCACGTGTCCGGAATCTCCTGAATACTGGTATCAGGATTACGGAACCGTCCAATTGGTAAATGGTCGTGCACATGTTGCGCTCGACCCCATATTGGCCGATATCATCATGGTAACTGAAGACTATCCAGTGCGTGTATTCTGCACACCAGTGGATATGTTGGAATTCAACGGTATTACCATGACCAATAGAACTCCAACAGGATTCGATCTTGTTGAATTGAATGGCGGCGTGCATAGCGGTACCGTTGAGTACCAGTTGGTCGTAAAACCCAAGACCGGATTCGGTGAAGGCAGGTTCCCACAAGCTCCAGGTCCAAGGTGGTTAAAACCAGAACAGGAGCCGGCCATAGCGAAAGCCGCGAACCAAGTTGACCCGGCCAATATCTTCTACTGGCCGAGTGATCAGGAAGTGTACGGAATTGACCCTGCTCGCCTAACAGCTGTAGGAAGTATCGTTCCTGCAGGCGTACACCATGGAAAATACAAGGTGTCAGAAGGTGTATATCTGCCTGGCATGCCCGCTCAGATCCCTAAGCCGTAGAATGGCAATGGCAGCTCATGATCGGAATTTCTTACGTAAAGACCAATGTATTGCTACAAGCACTATTCCCGATCCCAAAAGGCATATCAAATGTGGATACACACCATTGATCAAGGCACTTTGACCCGTGATCATTGACCATTCACCACACCGGACAGGTTGCGGATCAAGTTGATCCATAGGTTGACCATTCACTTCTTTTCCATGGGAGCTCAGAACGTGTTACCTTTGATAGCGTAAGCGTTCATGCGGAAGTTGATCGAATGGATCTTTCCTGTACGGGAAAGATCGAGTAAAATAGTGTGGGGTTGGGTTTGAATGCGGTGTACGAGTGATGATCAATACCTGCGATACCATGAAGAAATTGACTCTTGCGTTTCTATTATTCAGCACTGCCGCGCATGCCCAGAACGTTGGGATAAATGCTACGGGAGCAGCGCCCGCCGCTTCAGCCATGTTGGATATAACAAGCGGCACAACCGGCCTATTGGTTCCACGTGTTGTTCTAACATCGATCGTGGTTGCAGCGCCCATCGTGGCACCTGACAATTCGCTGCTTGTCTTCAACACGAATACCGTCGCAGGTGTTAACGGGGTTTCACCGGGGTATTATTACTGGAATACGCCGACGCTAAGATGGATCCGTTTCGCTGCCTCTACAGATGCGTGGGCGATCTTAGGAAATGCCGGAACTGTTGCTGCAACGAACTTTCTGGGCACGACGGATAATATCGGCGTGCAGGTCAGGACCAATAACATTCAACGGTATGAGTTCAACACCGCTGGTCAATTGGCTTCATTCGGCGACGGAACAGCCGCATTGCCCGCCTATAGTTGGACAACCAACACCAACATGGGCCTTTTCCGCCAAAGCTTGAACACGTTGGGATTTTCCACCACTGGTGTAGAGCGCATGCGGATCTCCAATATCGGCAATGTCGGTATCGGTGGCGTACCCGGCGTAGGTGCGATCCTGGATCTTCAGGCCACGAACAAGGGTGCGCTCCTTCCCCGTGTAGCGCTCACCAGTATCATCTCCAATGCACCTATTGGTGCGGCCGGGATCCTGCAGGCCATGATGGTGTACAATACGGCCACGGCAGGAGCCGCGCCCAATAACGTCTATCCAGGCTATTACTATTGGGACGGTGCTAGGTGGAGACGGTTCGTGGACGCTACAGTTGGCGTTTGGTACTACCCTCCACTCAACATAGCCGCGAACACCATATACACGTTGACTGCGATCATACCGGGCCATACATGGAACTCAGGTGCCTCAGTGGTCCTTGGCGGGGATTGGGCGGTGCCACCCAATGTGGTAGTGGAATCTGTGGAATCGCGAACTGGACAGGTCCGCTTCAGGGTGTACAACTATGACCTTTTCACTAGTTACCTCAATATGGACTTCATCATTACCACCACACGATGAGCCATTGCTGGAAAAGAAATATGACATTGGTGATCTGGGTCCTGTGCAGCTTTGCCGTTCTGGCCCAATCGTCTTCGAGACGAGTTTCTATACGAACCGGCCCTACAGAAGTGTCGGTCACGACAGAAGCCATTCCTCTCCATGATAGTTTGGGAATGAATCCTTACCTCGATCTGGAAAGATCCAGTGAAACCCGGCCTGGAGTGAGGGAAAGCGAAGTGGAGGAAGTTTCGATCACGCGGGATGCCCTTCCGATAACCGGGGATAGCATGCCTTCAGCGGTCAAGGGTACTGCATCTGCTTCTACTTCTTCAACGAAGTCTTCCATCACATCCGTGAACGTCCCGCCGGTGGATGCCATACCTGCAGATCAGTCTCGCCCGATGGCACCAAAAGTCGCAGTGCGTGCAAGCGAATAACCCCTAGCTCACCAAGGTCACATGCCCAATGAGAACACGGGCATCGCCGTTGCGTTCCATGATCACGTTACACACGTGCACATCCAAAGGTGATCCCGCACCATCGTGCGTTCCGTCCCATGCCGCGTTGCGATCACGCGTATCGAAGGTTAGCAAACCCCAGCGATCGAAGACCATGATGCGGTAGTTCCAGCCAACGGATCCGCTGAGGACGGGGCGTAAGGAATCGTTGCTCGTATCGCCATTCGGGGTGAAGGCGTTGGGCACGAACACGTTCGGATCACCGGGCATGGAGATGAAATTGCACACCGTATCTGGGCAACCGAAGTCATTCACACCAACGAGGCAGACGGTGGATCCGCCACCATCCGCAGGGCACACATGCAAGGGATGGGTCCCGGTGGATCCTTCGCCATCATCGAAATAAAAAACCGGATGATGTTGGCAAGTACTATCTTTCTGGCTTATATGGACAACCTCAATTGAAGGCCATCTTCATTCGCTATCGCACTGACCCTTCTACTGTAAAGGTCGAGAAAACCGCTGAACCGAACGAAGCTCCTGAAGTACGCAGCAGGCATAAGGAAAAGAAGAATTAGTCTTTAATTTTCCGAGAGGAACTTTCGTTGGACCTGTATATCGATCGAACGGAATTGTAGGTTGAAGTGTACTGCTTGTTAGTAACCCGGCGTTACCCAAGCAAATCCACTTCAACATGATCCCCATAGCCGTACTTTTTGCCGCACTTCTTTTATTCTCCATCGCGTTAAGCAGCACAGGATGGAGTAACGTACTTTCCGCAGCTCGCAATGAGCTAGTATTCGCTGATCGGAATAAAGCTTACGGTGCCTACGTCATCCGCCAGGAACATCATCGAACGATGCTGATCGCATTCTTCACATCCGTTGGGTTGATGGGTGCGTTGCTATTCCTCCCACGCTTGTTCCAAGATCCGGTCGTGAATGCTGACCCACCAAGTCTCACAGCAACCGATTGTATCTTCGATATCCTGCCACCAAGCGTTCTTCCTAAGACGGATATCCCCAAAGTCAACACCAAAAAGCCTGAACAGTCGAAGCCTGCTCCGACCCAGGATGCAAGCGTACGGGTTGCAGTTGATAGCGTCCTGACCACACCTCTGGATACTACGACAACTACGGTCAGCACTGATCTGATCGGCGACAGCACGAGTACGAATGGACCGGATACCGGAAACAGTACGAATTCCTCAGGTGGAACCACCGGATCGAACGAGACCGGTCCTATTGATGACTGGGGTGTTGATGTAAAACCAGAATATCCAGGTGGTGAAAAGGAACTCTACAAGTACCTTAAAAGATCCATTAAATATCCAGTGGATGCAAGTAGGCTCAACAAGTCGGGCAGGGTTGTTATTGCCTTCGTAGTTGATGCCGATGGCACGATCACTTCTGCAACGGTGGTCAAAGGTGTCCATCCAAGTATTGATGCAGAAGCGTTGCGTGTAGTTCGGGAAATGATAAAATGGAATCCCGGCAAATACCAAGGGAAGAACGTCGCGGTCCGGTTCAAACTACCTATTGTCTTTACGGTGATGTAGCCACCGATCCAAGGTTCTGTGAACTACTTGTTCAGCTTGACCACGTGTTTACGCTCGGCTCTCATATTCAGCAATTCCACAGCGAAGCTGAAACCCATGGCCACGTACGCATAACCTTTTGGTATCTTGCTATGGTGAATAGGTTCAAGACCTTCGAAAAAGAGCATGAACCCTACCATGACCAGGAAGGAAAGTGCAAGCATTTTCAACGCAGGATGTTGTTCGATGAACGAACTGATCCCCTGAGCGAAAAAGAACATGACGAACATCGCGATGATAACCGCTGCGATCATGATCTCCACATGATCGGCAAGGCCAATTGCGGTAATGATGCTATCGAAACTGAAGATGGCATCGATCACTACGATCTGTGCCATAAGGGCACCGAAACTTTTGGCTCTGGATGAGCTTTGGGTCAAGGTTTCTTCGCGTTCGAGCTTATGGTGGATCTCTTTAACGGCCTTGTAAAGGAGAAACAAACCACCAAAGAACATGATACAATTACGCAAGTTGAAACCGTATCCGAACAAAGCGAACAACTCGTTCTCTCCGTTCTTTACCAACCAGCCTAACCCGACCAGCATTGCGGTCCGCATCAGGATCCCCAGGACCATCCACATGCGCCGTGCCTTCGGGCGATCTTCTTTGGGCATTCGGCCCAGAATGATGCTGACGAATATCACGTTATCGATCCCGAGTACGATCTCGAGTATTGCAAGCGTGATCAAACTGATGGCACCTTGAAGGGTAAAGAGCTCTTCCATAGGTGCGAAGATCGTAATTGATCGAGATCCGATAACGTATCTTCCTTTAGAAATTACGTAATTCGCTCAACAAAGTAAACAACAGCCGCAACGGCGCGATCCACTATGCGTTGATCGCTTTGCGGATCAGGTCGGAGACCTCCTTCGGTTTGGTGAGCACCATGATGTGCGGCCCTCCTTTTACGACGTGATCCACAGGGAATCGCAAAGGCGTTACAACATCCTTATCGCCATGGATCCGGACAACAGGCCCTTTCCAAGGTGAGCCTTTCCAGTGCATGATCGCTTGTGCTCCGTGCCTGATCTTCGTTGCGGACTCTTCACAGGCCATGCGGTAGAGCAGCTGATCGGTTTTGCGGTCGCGATCGCCGAGTACGCGTTTAAAAGGCCACGTAGCCCACATGGTGAAGTGATTGATCAGATTCGGCAGTGCCAATTTCTTCGCAACATTCAAATGCGGCGGTCTCTCGTGCGGACCGGTCCATGATGATATCAGTATCACCTTTTCTGGTTTTGTGATCGCCGCCAATTCCTGCGCCACCATGCCACCCATGCTCACACCAACAAGTATGTGTGCTTCATCTTTCTTGACCTTTTCTGCCATCAACTCGGCAATGGACGGCAACGTACATCCCTTGGCGAATGGAGGCCAATTGAGGTATACCGTATTATATCCCGCCAGATCGATACGATCAAATAACCGTTGATCGGTTCCAACTCCGGGTAATAGGTAGATGGTCATTGCTTTGATCGGCGGTGGCTCTGCGATGATCGCGGATCACAACGGTAACTCGCTCACGAACCCTAACGCATTTTCCATCAGATCATGCATCACAAGATCGTTCTTTACGAAAGGTACACGTTCGCGGAAAGCGGCATGCAATGACTCCAATTTATTGGATGACTTTGTTGGTCGGCGGAAATCCAATGCTTGCGCGGCAGTGAACATCTCTATCGATAGGATGCGCTCCACATCTTGAACAACTGCCCACGTTTTCAGTGCGGCGGCGGCACCCATGCTCACATGATCTTCTTGTCCGTTGCTACTGTCAATGGTATCCACACTGTTGGGCATGCACCGTTGTTTGTTCGCACTTACCAATGATGCGGACGTGTATTGCGGGATCATGAACCCACTGTTCAAGCCGGGTTCGGCCACGAGGAACGCAGGTAATCCCCTGTTCCCGCTGATCAATTTATACGTGCGGCGCTCGCTTATGCTGCCGATCTCAGCTACTGCAATGGCGAGAAAATCCAATGCCAACGCCAATGGTTGTCCGTGGAAGTTACCGGCACTAATTATCAGGTCCTCATCTTCGAAAACTGTTGGGTTATCCGTCACGGCTTCCAATTCGCGCTCCACCACACTCTCCACGTATGCTATAGCATCACGCGAAGCGCCATGCACTTGCGGCATGCAACGGAAGGAATACGGATCCTGAACGTGTACTTTTTTCCGCTTGATCAGTGCACTGCCTTTCAGCAAGGCATTGATATTGCTCGCGACCACGGCTTGTCCAGGATGTGGTCGCACAGCATGGACCGAAGGATGGAACGGTTCGATACGCCCATCGTAAGCATCCAACGACAACGCTCCGATCACATCAGCGAGTTGCGCCAAACGCGTTGCTTTTAATGTGAGCAATGAAGCATAGGCATTCATGAATTGCGTTCCGTTCAGCAAGGCCAGCCCTTCTTTTGGGCCAAGTTCCAACGGCTTCCACCCTTGTTTCTTCAGTGCCGCTGAGGACTTCATGCGTTTGCCTTGGAAGAACACTTCACCCAGACCCAAGAGTGGCAAACTTAAATGGGCCAAAGGAGCAAGATCTCCGGACGCGCCTAATGACCCACGTTCGTAAACGATCGGCAACATATCGGCATTGTACATGTCGATCAATCGCTTCACGGTAGCCGGCGCAACTGCACTGTGCCCGAATGCCATGTTCTGCACTTTCAGGATCAGCATGGCGCGTACGATATCCGTTGGAACCGGGTCACCACTTCCACACGCATGGCTCATCACCAAGTTCTTCTGCAATTGCTGCAGGTCCTTTTTCGCGATGGACTTATCATACAACGACCCGAAACCTGTATTCACTCCGTAGATCGGTTCATCACTCCTTTTGAGTCGATCAGCCAAGTACTTATAGCTGCATGCAACGGCCTTTGTAGCCTCCGGACTTAGGCCGATCGGACAGCCGCTGTTCAGGATATGTTCCAGCTCGGTCAATTCCAGACCGATAGTTCCGATAAGGTGGGTGCTCATTGTGTTGTGGTGAATTGAAATAGAACGCTGATAACGCAGAAAAAACTGATCAACGCAGAATTATTCTTTAGGTATCGTTCTTATCGACATTCCGTCAAAGCTGTACTTCGTATATGTACATATGACCGCTTTCTGGATCGATAAAGTAAAGTGAGCCTTGGCTACCTGTCCAGACTTCGAAGTTTCTCGGTGGATCGAACCAAACAGGTGCATTATCAGGAAGGGCCTTCTCCGTTGTAGCGCGATGTAATCGGTTTTCGATAGCGAATTCCATTGCCCATATAGTCTTCATCTCCAGATACATAATGTACTCCTTGGTGAAATGAGCCGATGACCAATATTGTCCATTCAACACCTCGACTTTTCCTGGTATTGGGTCGCTTTCCGCCCAATAACGATAGGTCTGAAGACCTCCGACATGGATCTGTTCCCCAGCTGAATCGGTTGTTGAACCACCAGCATTTGAGATTGGCGAGCTACAAGCAATAAATCCCAGCATAAGGCAACAACTTGTAAAAAATAGACAAGCTGCGTTTGTTCGAGAGCGAGTTCCATTATGAGAAGGTTGATTACTAAACATCAAACTTTCGTATTCAGGAGTATTAAGAGGTCCTCATGTTTCACCGCCTTTTGCTCGCCGGTCTTCATTTCCTTTATGGTAATGATGCCTTGCTTCAGTTCCTGCTCACCAATGATGGCGACGTAAGCGATGCCTTTATCATCCGCATACTTGAACTGTTTCGCCATTTTGACCGCATCCGGATAGAGTTCCGCTGCAATACCTGCTGCACGCACTTCACGGAGCAACTTCAAACAATGCAATGCTTCCTGCTCCCCGAAATTGGCGAATAGTAAGCGTATACTACCACCTAGTTCTTCCGGGAATTTATGGGTTTCCAACAGCACATCATAGATCCGGTCTGCACCAAAACTGATACCTACCCCGCTCATGTTCTTCAGGCCGAAGATGCCGGTAAGGTCATCGTAACGACCACCACCGCAAATGCTGCTATGCAACGTTCCTTCCAGTGCTTTTACTTCGAAGATGGCGCCGGTGTAGTAGTCGAGACCACGTGCAAGAGTCGGGTCGAATTCCAATGTGGCGTTGGTCAATTTCCCAGAAGCCTCGAACGTCGTGTGCAGATCCTTCAATCCTTGTTGTGCGATCGGTGACGATGCAAGCCATTCCTTCAACCGCGGATGTTGTTCCGTCCAAGATCCGGTCAGCTCGAACAACGGTGCAATGCCCTTGATCGCATCATCGGAAATACCCTTGGCACGCATTTCTTCCTCTACTTTTTCTCGGCCGATCTTATCGAGCTTATCTATGGCAGTGACCATATCCACCACCTTTTCCGGTTGCCCGCTTACCTCGGCGATACCTGTCAGTACCTTCCGGTCGTTCATTTTGATCGCGACCTGCAATCCCAACGCCCCGAACACTTCATCCATCAGGTGGATCAGATCGACCTCGTTCAACAACGATGTACTTCCGATCACATCGGCATCACATTGATAGAACTCGCGGTATCTTCCTTTCTGTGGTCGATCTGCACGCCAAACGGGCTGGATCTGGTACCGTTTGAAGGGGAATGATATCTCGTTCTGGTGTTGGACCACATAACGAGCGAATGGCACCGTAAGGTCATAGCGCAACGCCTTTTCGCAAAGTTCCGTAGCCAAACGCCCCGGATGAACGGGGTCGCCGGCCATCAATGCAGCTTTCACGTTATCGCTAACGCCGTTCCACGCATCGCCGCTATTCATGATCTTGAAGATCAATCGATCCCCTTCCTCGCCGTATTTACCAATGAGCGTATCCAGGTTCTCCATGGCCGGGGTTTCGATCGGTAGGAAACCGTACTTCTGGAAAACACCACGTATGGTATCGAAAATGTACTGACGGCGCAACATCTCCGTTGGGGAGAAATCGCGTGTGCCTTTGGGAATACTGGGCTTCTGTACCATGGACTTGCGTGTAGAACGGAATTTCCGACGCGATCCGTCGTTTCCGGACCGCGAAAGTACGGGGCACAATGCAAGGACTGTGGAATACCCTATATCCAGAACTGACAAAAGGGCTAGAAACAGCGCGACCGCCAAGGCTAAGCCCAATGGCGGTCCGCTGACCAGAACTATTGGTCTGCCGTACGGCAGACCCTTCGCTGAGACAAGATTACAGCCTTCAGACCCCGAAAAACGGGTGCATTTGAGCAAAGGATGCATAACTACGAGGAACGGCGACATGAGCAATGCCCGCTCCTCCCGAATGGAATTGACGATCATGAATTTGGCCAATGATCCGTGGTCGAAGACTTCAATTCTTGCCGTACTGATGCTCAGTTCGGAGAGTTTACCGACCTTTGCGGCCGTTTTCCGCTATCTTATATCAGAGTGCGGTTCCAATATCGAATAAGATGAAGAAGATCGCCGATAGCCGTAAACTCCTAGGCACCTTGCCCAGCGCCACGTTGCAAGATCTCAGTGCACGCTACAAGACATTGATGAAACAGCACCATCCTGACAAGTTCACGGACGAGAAGGAGAAAGCAGAAGCCGAATCCTACAGCAAGCATTTGATCGATGCATACCACTTCTTGGTGAGCATTGCCCCAGAGACCCATGCCCGCAATATTGAGGAATACACCTTGACCACAGGCACCGGAGCGATCACCGATTGGCATTATCAGGCCCAGACATTGAAGCTGACCTTCGGGGACGGAACGGAATATGAGTACTACCACGTACCAGCGAACGTCTACAACAAGTTCCTCAACAACCAGAGCAGTTTGCGCTTTGCCCGCAGGCATATCTGCAGTTCATTCACACGTAGAAGGCTAGCAAAGAAAACTGCTGAAGAGCAGAAGTAAATTGAGCATTACCTCAGTAAACAAAAAGAGCGGCCCATCCAGGCCGCTCTTTTTGTTAGTGGAAGAATACTATTGCTTCGTGAACTTACGCACCATTACGGTCTTGCCTTTTGAAATGGTGATCGTATATGCACCGGCCGTGAGTTTGCTTACATCAACACGACCATTGATCAGTGTTGAGTTCACAACCAATTTACCGGAAGCATCCAATACGCTAACGATGGCGTTCGAGAGATCCGTCGCTGCTATCACCTGTAGAATGTCCTGCACAGGATTCGGGAAAAGGTTCAGTTCTGTGGCCTCGGCCTCGTCGATACCTACAGGATGTGCTCCTTCAACAACCGTAAGTGTTCCATTGATCGTTGGTGTCATAATGTGATCCACAATACCGGAAGGCCAGCGTACGATCACCTCCGTGATAGCATCCGTGAGACCTAGACCGAAATGTGCACCAATGCTGCTCATGTAGCGGAAACCTTCACCTGCGCGTACATCACGGATCTGGTTGCCTTGTGCTGTCATTACCTCTACACGGGCACCGATACCATCGCGATTGCTCACTGTTCCGATCGTCCGGACCTTCAGGTAATTGTTATTGTTACCATTGTTCATGTAAATAGTACCCTCATTCACGATATCCCAGAAACCATCATTGTTCAGGTCGCCCATTGGGCCAATACCCGCAGGCACTGGTGATGGCGTGAACGTCATATTTCCGTTGTTGATCATGATGGTATTTCCCGCTCCCATGATATCCAACCAACCGTCGTTATTGAAGTCGTAGGTAACGTGTTCGTGACCAACACCAGTGAATGTGTCGTAACCCGAACCAACGGTTACGTTCGTGAAGGTCGTAAACCCGTCATTCCGCATGAGCTGGTGACCACCATTCTGGAAACTACTTGCCCCCACCATTACATCCATATCACCATCATTGTCGAAATCGCCCCAAGCAGATGACCATGTCTGGGTGTTATCAGCCAAGCCGACCAGTGGTGCTACATCCGTAAATACGCCTCCGTTGTTCTGCAACAATTGGTTAATGCCAGAAGGTTGTTGTGCACCACGGCATTTGGAAATAAAGCAATCCGCATCACCGTCATTGTCATAATCCACCCAAAGTGAACCATAGTTACCACCGTTCGGTGTATCACCGATACCACCTTGAATGAAGGTCAGATTTCCGTTACCATCGTTCATGAAATAGCAATTCGGCTCAACATCATGACAAGCGAAGGCATCCAGAATTCCATCGTTATTGATGTCGATGAAATTAGTGCGTTGGGTGAAAATGTATTCCGGAGGAGATACCTCATGGAATATGGTACCATCTTCGTTCGCGATCATGAACGTTACACCACTTCCACTACCGTACATAAGATCACGGAATCCGTTATCATCAAGATCACCTGCTGCAAGGCTCCATGACGCCGAGTGATCTGCGGTGGTCGTCGTAATATTCGTTGAAGAAAATCCACCGGTCGCAAGCTGATGATGAATGTTGATATTGGTCGAAGTGACTGCGACCAGATCATCCAGACCATCACCATCCATATCCACCACAGCGAGTGATGAACCTGAGACACTAACAGCTTGTCCAGTAAAATTGATCATGGAATTCACGGGATCCGACTCCGATATGCTGAAATGGAAACCAGCGCTGCTCCAACGGTTATCGAACGCAATGAGGTAGGTGGTCCCTGTAATTGAATTCCAACTAGCAACGGACGTGTTGTTCCCTACACCACTATCGTCATCTCCACCAACGCAGGTCAAGGAACCACATTGTCCAGAGTAAATATGGACACGCGTATCAACGCCTTGTGTTCCAGGGAGATCGGTAGAAACGGTGATCGTATTGATCCCGGTCGCGGTGAAGGAGTACCATTCACTTGCTGAAGTATTTCCCAGACCGTTCTGGGCACAGATCGGATCCGGGATCTCCGGTCCATCCACAGCGGAGACCACATAGGATCCAGCACCGACGGGAATAGCCGTGGTGCAAGAATTCTGCGCTGCACCTATCATGGCGGTCAAAAGGGCAATTGAGAGTAATCCTGTTTTCTTCATGAACACTGGTTTCTAGGACTTAGTTACAAGGTGGCGAAAGGGAATTGATCCAATCTTCAACTAATTGGACGGCTTCATCATGGGCAATACTTCTGCCAAGCAAAGGCATTCGGATCTGTTCTTCATCAGAGGCCATGCGATAATGCATTGAGGATCTTTCCACATTGCCCGAAGTTACGATGAACGTATACAACGAGCCGAGGTCTTCCGTCGGTTCCACACACACACCGAGGTTTGTCGGATCCGCCGTTTCACTGAATGCATAACGTATTGGCCTATAGTCACAATGCTTCCCCTCGGAGTGGCAATGCGCGCAGTTGATATCCACGTAGGCACGAACGCGTTCCTGAAGGTCTTGCGTCTCATCATCCCAACGTATTGGTGTAACGATGTTCGGCGGCAAATTAGCTTCAAGATAACCTACCGACTGCCACTTGGCCAACTGATCCATTGGGCCATCCGCGAACGCGAATGAATTCCTCAAGTTCATCGGCTTCGTACCGATCGGCACGATCTGGTCGTAGTTCTTGTGACAGGTAAAGCATTCGCTTTCGGTCGGGATCCGATAATCGGCATGGCGAAGGACATTATCCTCATCGAGCCAATCGATCGGTACGGTAGCTCCGGTCATATCCAGTAAGGCTTCCGTTTGTTCGGCGTTCCACACGTAATCCGCGAATTCCCATTGTCCATTTCTGCGAAAAAGCAATCTCGTCTCAATGATCTTCCGTTCATCAGCAGGCATAACACGATCGTAATAGAAATGTTTGATCAGCACGGAACCGTCGTCAAAATCCAGTGGGTTGCCATCGCCCGCGTATTGTGCTTTTGCTCCTACAGGCATCCACACGAAACGCTTCTTGTGGGCATAATCCGTGAACAGTGTGTTCAGTGGCTCAAACGGCAGAACACCTTGCACAGGCATCATATCCGCCAGCTCGCCTTCAAAGAAATTGTAGGTTGAAAGCACTGGATACGGCACCTCTCCAAGATCGAAGACAACAGGCGATACGGGTGCAGGAGCACCAGGTCCAACAGGTTCCGGCGCAGGATCATCTTTTCGGCAGGCGGCGAACACAAGAACAATGGAACAAATGACCAATACAATTGACCTCATGCTCCGAAGATGGGGCTGATGACGCGATACTTCCAAAACTGTTAAGATCTAATTGTGGCACAGTGTTGATATCCCAGCGAGACACCGCACTGAATAGATGACGCCAATAGGGCTGAAAAGGTTTGCTCGGATCTCGCTCAAGATAAATTTCAGATCCTCATGCCGAATGGAATGAACGTAATTTGACCCTAGCTTCGTAGCGTACCAAACCATAACCATGCGTTCATTCAGTACACTTCTTCTTGCCACCGGCGTATTCACTTCCACTGCACAGACACCTTGTGTGAATGGGTTTGCCGGACCGTATCCATGTAGCAATGTAGACCTGCTTTCGCGCATGACATTGACCCAATTGGGTACCACGATAGACCTTGCGGATCTCTGGGGATGGACGGATCCCGTGACGGGAATTGAATACGCGTTGGTCGGTACACGGACAGGCGTTTCATTCGTAGACCTCAGTAATCCCGTCAACCCGGTGTTGATCGGTACGTTGCCGGCCCATAACGGAGTTACTTCACTCTGGCGCGATGTTGATACGCATGGCAACTATTGTTTTGTAGGCAGCGAGGCGGCGGGCCATGGATTGCAAGTATTCGATCTTACACGGTTGCGCGCAGTTACAAGTCCACCACAAACGTTCACGGAAGACGCGCATTACGGGGGTTTCGGAAATAGCCATACCATCTTTGCGGACAAGACGGAACCATACGTGTATGTTGTTGGATCCAATGTTGGCGGCGGGGGCATGCTTGTGATAAACGTAAGCAACCCGTTGGTCCCCGTTCTAGAAGGGACATTCACGCAAGAAGGTTACATCCACGAGAATACGGTCTTTACGTATAACGGACCGGATACTGAACATATAGGCAAGAAGATCAGCTTCAATTTCCACATCAACGCCAATGACCGTGTTACGATCGTTGACGTAACGGACAAGACAGATATCAACTTGATCGCGACCACGCCCGCATACACTGTGCGGAGTTTATGTCACCAAGGCTGGATGACCGAGGATCATCGTTTCCTGTTGATGAATGATGAAGGCGATGAAGCGAGCGGGAACTACAATACCCGCACCCATATTTTCAACATAGAGAACTTGGACGCGCCTGTTTACATTGGGTTCTACAGTGGCCCCAACGCCAGCTATGATCATAACCTGTACGTTACCAAGGGCTTGGTCTGGGAAGCGAATTATACGAGCGGCTTGCATATCCTGGACCCCATCAATGTGGCAAGTGCGCAATTGAGCATGGTAGGTATGTTCGATACCTACACTGCCAACAATGGACGGAGCTATAATGGCGCTTGGGGAAACTACCCGTTCTTCAAAAGTGGTATCGTGATCGTAAGCAGCATCTACGAAGGTCTATTCATACTGCGGCCGAAGCTTTCCGTTAAGGTAAAGGCCACACTACAGGGTCCGTTCAACACAGCTACCGGGTTAATGAATGATGGACTTCGTACCCAAGGACTGATCCCGTTGCAAGAGCCCTATACGTCGTTGGGGTACGCGCACACGAACAATGCAGGAGGCGAGACCATGGCACCTGCAGTATTATCCGTTACCGGACCCAATGCGATCGTCGATTGGGTGATCCTGGAATTACGGGATGCTGTTGACCCTTCGATCATTCGTACGAGCCGCTGTGCATTACTGCAACGCGACAGTGATATCGTAGGTGTGGACGGCATCTCGCCCGTTCAGTTCGATGTGGCCGTAGGTCAATATCATGTCGCAGTCCGCCATCGGAACCATTTAGGGATCATGTCCGCTGCACCGGTCGAGATCAGCGTAGCGGTGCGCAATTACGACCTTGGTAATGGCAGTGTACCGCTGTTCGGCACACAGGCGACTTATGCGTCGGTCGGGCGGAACGTGCTATGGGCGGGGAATACGGTTTTCGACGATGAACTGATGTACACGGGCCAAAACAATGACCGCGACCCGATCCTTACTGAGATCGGTGGTATAGTGCCAACGAATACCGTGACCGGGTACCGCACTACAGACGTTAATATGGACGGCAGTGTGATCTATACAGGCCAGAACAACGACCGGGATATCATTCTCACCAATATTGGAGGGGTTGTGCCCACGAATATCCGAACCGAACAGCTTCCTTGATCGGCCATTTGCTGAACAGCATAGCCAAAAAGCCCGGCGTGAAAGCCGGGCATCTTCGGAAACACCG
>Ga0209063_1000615_pt1 | contig 22329 bp, 17 predicted proteins | sample KloWWTmeKNB19Kit_FD_187177 | JGI IMG/M metagenome (GOLD analysis project Ga0209063, IMG submission 187177) | Active sludge microbial communities from Klosterneuburg, Austria, studying microevolution and ecology of nitrifiers - Klosterneuburg... | ecosystem: Engineered > WWTP > Aerobic digester >... | reverse complement strand
TCAGCTTTTCATTAAAAATTAATCAATTGCTTAACCTTCCGGGTAATAAGGGCCATACTCAGGTATTTGATATTCAAAAATTCAAAATCACGGATGAGCAGCAATGAAATACCGGCCTCTTTCAAAGCAATAGCATTATTAAAACATTCCAATGCTTTTTCCCTGGCACCGGCATGGGCATAGTCGAGGCCCATCCAGAACTGAGAAATGTATTCACTGCGGTTGCGGAGAGCAGAATAATGATCATCTTGTCTTTTCTCCAGCAGGGAATGGTCTCCATCCGAATAGAATTTAATCAAGGCAAGATCCCCCGATTTTTTGGCAGCAGTAATGGCTTCTTCCTTATCATTGAAAGACCAGTACAACCTGGAAAGCTCTTCATATCTTTTTCTTTTCAGGTGACTATCATGTGAGGCTCTTTCAATAAGGGTGTGCTGCAGTTCCAGTGCCGCTTCTTTATTATTCATATTCACCAATGCGATGATCTTATTTTTCAGTAAGAAATCCCACATCGGGTTGACCTCTGTTCCTAAATCATATACTTTCAACGCCTCTTCATTCTCTCCCTTAGCCTGCAGCAAAATTGCCAGCCAGAGGTATACATTAGATTGATTAGCATTGAGGCTGATAGATCTCCGGTAAGTTAATTCGGCCGCATGCCAGTCAAAACTCTGAAAATACCAATATCCCAATGAAGCCTGTGTTTCACCGGAAAATGAATCAAGTCCGGCTGCAGTATCAATATATTTTTTGGCCTGCCACAACATCATAACCGGATCTTCATATCCACGGAAAGATGAAAGCAGGTACGTATCAGCCAAACCGGAATAAGCAATCGCAAAAGTCTTATCCCTGTTCACAGCCTGGGTAAAGAGGTCTCTGGCCGTCAATAGGTCAGCCTTGTTCCTGTTTTCCATTAATAACTTACCCCGCAGGTAAAGATCATAAGCCTGCAGATCAGATGTTGGAATGTAATCAAGTTCTCTTGTTTCTCTATTGGAAAGTTTAGTATTCAAAACAGCAGCAATGGCTAAAGCCACTTCTCGTTGAATAGAAAAAATATCATTCATTGACCGGTCATATGATTCAGCCCAGATATGTTCATCGGTTATTGCATTAATAAGCTGTGCGGTAATGCGAACCTGTTCCCCATGCCGTTGTACACTCCCTTCTAATATCAGTGCTACACCCAGATCCTTTCCAATCTCAATTATGGACTTTGGCGATTTTTTGTATTGCATTACAGAAGTACGGGAGATCACTTTGTAAGCCCTTATTTTGGAAAGCTGTGTGATAATATCTTCAGTAAGGCCATCTCCAAAATAATCCTGCTGCGGATCACTGCTAAGGTTGGAAAATGGCAACACTGCAATACTGTTAGCATTGGTAGAAGGTAAAACCGGCTCAGCTGCAGGAGCTTGTTGTGTGAAGGGCTGACTGCCAGCGGTGACTATTTCATATATGCGTATGGGAATTTTTACATTCTTTAATTTTTCCTCCCTGATAAAAACGGATTCCAGTTCCTTCTTATTTGCAATATTGCGGTACACCATCTCCGATATATAAATACCACCTACCGGTGCCAGCTGTTGAATACGGGATGCGATATTGACAACATCCCCAAAAATATTACCACTGTGTACCATCACATCACCCATATGAATGCCAATACGGACAGGTATACGGGGTTCGTTTTGCAGATCTTCCTGCAATAATTTGGCAAATTCCGCTGCATCAGTTGAGCTATGAAACAATAATAAGGAACCGTCACCATAATACTGGATGATCTTGCCATTCAGTTCTTCAGCGATCAATTCCACTACTTCGCGGAACCGATTGATCTTTTCCACAGCTACTTCTTCGTTTTCCTGCATCATAGCCGTATAACCGACAATGTCGGCAAAAAGAATCGCTGCGAGTTGATGTGAATGTTCAGCCATTGGATAATGTCAGGAACGAAGTTAATAAAACCTGTTTTTCTGGCAGTTTTATTAATTTTTTTCCAAAAAAAAATCCGGAGAAATTTCTTTTCTTATACCTTCCTGTTTACACTAAAGACCGGCGTTTTTGTTGTTTTTCCCCGTAAACCGGGACTATCCAGCCAGTTAAACTCATACCCGGCGGTCCTTTTTAATTCCTCGTAAATAACTCCGGATATGATCAACGAAGTATTATATTGATTACAAAGGGACATAATCCTGGCCGTAGTATTCAGGATATCCCCGCTATAGACAATATCTTTCTTAATGACCCCGACTTCCCCCGTAGTAACAATTCCTGAATGAATAGCAGCTTTAAAATCCGGTACTGTTCCAAACTGAGTTTTGAAATAATCGCTTTTAGCCCGGATAGTTTCCTGTATTGAAAAAAAGCATTGCAGGCAGTTGGCATTTTGCAAACCCTCTTTTCGGTTCCAGGAAATAATTATCTCATCACCAACATATTGATATATTTCGCCTTTACAGTTTAAAACGGGTTCCGTGGCCAGCTGGAAAAAATATTTAAGCATACGGAAATAAAACTCGTCGCCGATCTTTTCAGCAATAGTAGTAGAGGATTTTAAATCTAGAAACATGAAAATTCTGTCTTCCTGTACCGGTGAATGATACCTGCCAAGGAGCATTTTTTTCAGGGTACCCGGTCCATACTTTTCACTGATATCAAGAAAAAAAATTGTGAAGAGTACAATAAAATACCAGGTAATCAGCAACCGCAAAACCCTGAGATTAAAAACAGCCGCATCAAATTTTTCCCAGAATGAAGCCGCTGCTGAATCATTGATCGCCCCAATAGTACCAACTATAAGTATACAAAGACTGACAAAGATCAGATAGAGTAATGAATGAATAAACAACTTCTGCCCATAGGTTTTACCTTTCATTTTTTCCCGCTGATAAAAAACAATAAAAGAACCTGCTAACAGTCCTCCTGCAACAGGACCTAACGAAGTAATGAGAAGATGTTGTAAAGCATTCCCTCCGAAAATAAAATAAATAAAAAAACTACCCTTTTCCGGGTTATAATTAATAGCATTATGTATTTCAACCAACACGCCGATGATAAGCCATAAAACGGTAATATTAATTACCTGCCTGACTTTATATCGTATCGCCGGTTGTATTTTCATTTGTATTATCAAATTTCATGAAAATAAAAAAAAATCAGTTTTGTTTAGCCCGATTTTTTCTAATGCTGAGAAGTTTTTAAAATCATTTAAACTGCCTAAACAGAAAATATATAATCCGGGATAAAATATTTTTCTGTACTTATTGTTTTACTGAATAATATTGGGATTTCACAATTAAACAATCGAGCTACCCGGTATACGTATTTGAAATTGAAGACAAATTCTTTCAGAACACTTTTAAATAGCCTGGCTATTTATACTCAGGTTTCCCATTTCAGTTTTCCGCAATATCCGGCTCGTAGTTTTACGATTAAACGACAATCTTACCTCCCTTTCTTAGTACATTCCCGCTTAATACTTTTACTTTGTCTTATCCAAGCCTAAAGGAAAAACCAATGGAAATTACTGCGCAACCAATATCCCAAAACCGTTCTAAGCTATCTGCTGTAAAACTTAACGGATATTTTCTTCGTCTCAAAAAACAATACCAGGTCTTATTGCGATTTGTCAAGGCTATTGGTTTTACAGAAACCATGGAGGAGTATGATCAGCGAAAACTGGGCATTTTCAATAAACTAAATTTCTTTCAATTAATTACCGGTATACTCATTCCGGTTGGCGGGATGTTCAGTAACAGTCAGTTACCGGTTAGTATTTGGATTATAGCATGCCTTCCGGCCCTGGTCAGCTTCATCGTATTATTCTTCAATTATCAGCGTAAACATGAAACTGCATTGCTGGTTTATTTTATCCTGTATCCTTTTTTCACCTGTGTGGTTTACCTCTATGGGTTTAATCCCGGAGTCGGTCTTACTTTTATACTTTTTGGCATCCTCTCCGTTTTCTTTTTAAAAGATACAGGTTACATTATATTTTGCCTCTGCTTTTCAATGGTCAGTTATTTTTTACTGGCAGTCGTTATAGAACATCAACCTTACGAGTTACAAGAATTCAACAACGGTCTCTACCTGTTCAACCAGGGGCTTGCACTGGTATTTATTTTTTATGGATTGTTCCTCATCAAAAAAGAAAATGATATTTACCACACAAGGATACTGAGTAAAAATTACATGTTAGAGGGCAAAAATGAACAGATACAAAAACAAACCAATAAACTGGAAGAAAGTGCTGAATTGCTTAAGCAACAGGCCACTCAGCTGGCAGAACTGAATACAGTAAAAACAAAACTATTCAGCATTATATCTCACGACCTGAAAGCCCCCATGTATGCTATACGCAATCTTTTCAGAGAAGCAAATGAAAAGAATATGTCAGCAGAAGAATTAAAGAATAATATTCCGGAAGTACTGAAAGATATGAATTATGCAGTGGGGCTGATGGAAAACCTGTTGCAATGGGCTAAGACACAAATGCAGTCAACAACAGTTAATCCCGAAGTTGTAGACATTGAAAAGTCAATAGATGAAGTCTACCAGTCATTGCACTTACAGGCAAAAAACAAAGGAATAATCATGCTGAATGATGCCCCCCCCCGTGTACATGGTTTTATTGATAAAGACATGATGAACCTGGTCCTGCGTAACCTTTTATCCAATGCCATAAAATTTACCCCTGAAAAAGGAACAATTTCGATTGGTGTGCACGAACACCCCTCTTTTATTGAAATATATGTTAAAGACAGCGGCATGGGAATGAGCCACGAGGCACTGGCAAAAATCAGGAATAATGATTACTTCACGACAAAAGGTACCGCCAGTGAATCTGGTACAGGTTTAGGATTAATGCTTTGTAAAGAGTTCCTGGTCAAAAATGGCGGGCAACTATATATCGAAAGCCAACCGGGTGAAGGCAGTACATTCTCATTTTCTGTTCCAAAACCATTTTAAGGAATTGCAATAGAGCAAACTTTGTGATAAAACCTTCTACCTGGCTTAAAGTCAGCAGGGATTGGAATTGGAATAATAATCAGCAGATTGCCATTATAATACCATATCTTCACCAGGTGATTGTAAGCTCTTACAACATTCAGTCCGGATTTGTATCAATTTTTACTCTTCGTCATAGTAACAGTTAATCTCCTCTTTACTTTTTGCTGCAAGCCTTTGTCACAGGTATTTTATTGTTTTATTTTAAATTATTGTTTTATGAACATGTACGTTTCGAACTTAAGTTTTCACACCGGTGATGATGACCTGAAAAAATTATTTGAACAATTTGGCGCTGTTTCTTCAGCGAAAGTTATCAATGACAGGGAAACAGGCCGTAGCCGTGGTTTCGGTTTTGTGGAAATGGGATCTGATGAGGAGGCCAACCAGGCTATTAAAGGGCTTAATGGTAAAGACATTGATGGAAGGTCTATGTCTGTTTCTGTTGCAAAAGAAAAGCCAGCAAGATCAGATAACAAAAGATGGTAAAGAAATAAATTCTCCCATAATGAAGAGCCCCAAACAGGGCTCTTTTTTTTTACAATATGCCCGGCGCTGGTAATGTTACAACGCCTGAACCGGTTTATGAATTTTGATGATCTTAAGCCTGCTAAAAATACGGATAATGACATAAGTCGGATCCAGCTCATACCAGCGAAAGCCAAAATTGGTACTGGATGGATTTTTATGATGGTTATTATGATACCCTTCTCCCATCATCAGCCAATCAACCTTTAATAAATTGGTGGATGTGTTTTTCAAGTTAAAATTAACGGAACCATATTTGTGAGCAAACCAATTGATGATCATGCCATGAAAAGGCACCATCATAATATGAAATGGTATTAATAGATACCACCATGCAGATGGGGCAAACTGTACATAAAACATAACATAAACAGCAATCCATCCTAGTCTTGACCAAACAGAATGGCCGATTTTATCCAAAGCAGGCCAGTCAGGCAGGTTTTTAAGAAACCTGGGTTCCAATTCTACTTTCTGATTATATATCCCGTTGGATAACCGGCCCACTCTCCACATCATCACAAAAAGATTTTTATCAAATGTTGGTGAATGCGGGTCTTTATCTGTATCTGTATAAGCATGATGCATGCGGTGCATAATTGCATACACTCTTGGACTCACATAAGATGAACCTTGTGTGAAATAGGTTACCCCATAGAAAAACCGTTCCCAGAATTTGTTCATAGTAAAAGCTGCATGGGCGGCAAAACGGTGCTGAAGAAAAGTTTGCATGAAAAGTGAAAGGTACCAGTGAGCTACAAAAAAGAGTAAGATAATAAGCATTCAAAGAAATCATTATTGTTGTATAACGATCCCTGTAATATAGACTTAACGGGTGATTATGTATTGTTAAAACGCTTTATCTGGTATGCAGTGCAGACTTTACAGCTACTTTGGATGAAAGTGTTATTAAAATGTGTACTCCTTCATTTATTAATATTCTCAATCATCTTTTTGGTCTCGTCTGGATAGATACTGATAAAGTGAGAACGAACAAATGCTGCACGGGGCACTTCTTCTCCGGGAAGAGAAACCGCTACTGCCATGGATTTCCTTGCCGGCATATGGCAATCAATACAATTTTTACTCAATTGAGTGAGCGATAATTTTAATTTACAAAAATTATCATGGCCCGGAGTATGGCAGCTCATACAGCGTTGAGAAAATATAGCCGTTTTACCCCTCTCCTTCTCATGCGGGTTGTGGCAGGTATTGCATGTCATCGTAGTGCTTTGTTGAAAACATTTACTAGACCGTAGCAAACCAAACTGATTTCCATGTACATCAATATTTTCATTTTGCACAGCTACCATGCTGAGTGTATCGATTTTAAAATAATCAGCCAATGATCTCCCGGGAGTATAGGTAAAAGAAGGTTTTGTTTTCTGAATATTACCTCCATGGCATAGTACACACATATCCAGGTTTTGCTGGCGTGAAAGGGAAGAAGAATTGATTATATATTTTGCCATTGTATCCCTGGTATTCTCAGTATGAAACGCTACATGGTCTGCAGCTGGGCCATGACATTTTTCACAGTCAACACCAAATATAATCTGGTCATGATGATACTCTTCCGGTTCCACACCCGGTGCAGAGCTAATTCCTGCATAGGTGACATGACACTCCAGGCAACGGGCAGTAATTGGCCTGTCCAGCATTACTTTATCAGGAAATCCCGGGCTGTTAGACCAGCGTTGTGCAGCTGTGAAGTAGGAAACAGGCATCTGGAACAACTTATTATTCCGCCAGTACAAGTAAGATTGCCCCATCACACCGGACCCTGTGACAATATCAAAACGAAGCTCTTTTTTCTTTTCTCCTTTATAATATACTACCTGGTAAAAACCGCTGTCCCTTTTTTCCATATCAATCCGTAACAGGGGATTATAAGAATAGGTATTATTACCCGGCTTAAAGCTTCCGCTGATATATTTTTCTTCGGCTGGTTGTGAAGTAAGATAATGTGCCGTTTGAATATGTTTGTCATAAATATCCTTATGACATCCCGCACATTTCGCAGATCCGGAAAATAGCGAATAACTGACCGAAGAAGTAGTTTCAGCAGTAGCATTGTCGTTGCCTGACGTTTTTTTTTCGCCCTGCCTGTTGACACATTGTGCAAGAATAAACCCCAAAAAAATAATGATGAATAAAACAATGGTAGTTCTTCGCAGACGGAGTGATACTTTCATGATACACAATTAGAAAGAAGGAAATTAAGACTTTTATTTCTCTTCTCCTGACTGGAATTATAAAAACTTAAGCGTACAAAATGAGTTAAAAATTATTAAATCCTTTAAAAGGAACATTCACTGATTGAACAGACCAATCATTATTAATTTAATAAATACAGGTAAGAAAAAATTACCAAACCAATAAAAATCCGGGATTTTCAATTATCTATTTCTTCCTCAAAAAAGCCGAGGTCTGCTAATAAAATAGTAGGGTCTTTATAATTGAATAAGCTACTCTGGAGGTTATTGTAAATCTCTTCCCGTGTTTTACAGAAAGCAGCTTTGATCAGTGAAAGCTTGTAAGAGTTAATTTTAAAAGTAGCTAATCTTGAGGTTTGCAGGATATAATCCTCATCAATTAAAAATGATTCGGCAATATATGCCTGGTCATTGCAGTACGGGTGGTTCATACAAACAGATATTGGTTTTACATAGATTGGATCCCATTTACAACGGTGAAAACGTTTAAAAATTGTCTATTTAAAGTGTTGTCAAGCTCCTTAAAGTGTTGTCAAACTCCAATATGATTGAATTGTGGGCTTAAAAAGTGGATAACCTGTTATTTATCAATTCCCGGTGAACGGGTTACCTTTTACTTTTTCAAGTATTAAAAGCGGTTACCTGAACGTAACAATTATGCCGATTGCTGTTTGTCAATGAATTACTTATAGATTTTATTTTTAACCCAAAAACCGGCAAATGGTACAAAAAACCTATTACAAGACAAAAGACTACTGTAAAGTAAAATTTTCCTTTAAAGTGGAGAACGCAGAAACAATTGAAATACTGGGACTGAACAGCGACTGGGAAAGTTCGATAATCATGAGCAAGAAGAAAGATGGCACTTTCAGTGCAGATGTGAATCTCCCCAAAGATTCTAAACATGAGTTCAAATACCTGGTGAATGAAACTGAATGGATCAATGATCCGGAAGCTGACAAACAGGAGCCGAATATTTATGGCGGCACCAATAGTGTAGTTATTCTTTAATCCGTACTGCAGTATATAAAACCGGCAATGCTCCTGAATTATTCAGGAATATTGCCGGTTTTTTTGTGCCCCAAAAGCATTACTGGTTAAAATATTAATAACATCAACCAAAAAGGAACAGGTACGATCTGTTAATTTAGCTAGTGCACATTTAAACAGGGGGCAAAAAATCAAATCCAAAATCATTAAAAATGCAGGCCCATATTCAAAAAAATAAATATAATCGCTGAACTTATTTACCTGATATTTATAAGTATCTATCTGTAGTTTCTTTGCAGAATACTGTACTGATTTTCTATATTACAATTGAGCATTTTGCCTTATTTTTATGTATGGCGAAACTGCTTATTCTATTTGCACATCCTGTCTTCGAAAAGTCAAGGATTCATAAGCGGATGGTGAATCATACCCGCCATCTGGAGCATGTTTATTTTCATGATTTATATGAAACATATCCTGACCTGGATATTGATATAAACCGAGAACAGCAATTATTGCTGGAACATGATATCATTATATGGCAACACCCTTTTTACTGGTACAGTGCCCCAGCTATGATCAAACAATGGCAGGATCTTGTACTGGAACATAACTGGGCATATGGTGCAAATGGCAAGATGCTCACGGGTAAACGTATTTTTAATGCTTTATCCTGCGGCGGGTCTCTGGAAGCCTATAGCCAAACCGGCAGGAACAGGTTCAGCATCCGGCAATTCCTTACCCCATTTGAACAAACCGCAACCCTCTGTAATATGCACTACATGCCTCCCTTTGTAGTACATGGTACACATAAAATGTCAGAGGCAGATATTGAACTTCATGCGGTACAATACCTGCAATTATTGATATCTCTGGTGCACAACCGTATCAGCGAAGATGAATACCAGTCTGTAAATTATTTAAATGACCTTTTACCTGTTCCTGAGCAGGTCAAATCATAATTCATGGATAAAAATTCTTTATTTTTTCAGGCTTTTGTTTATTTGTCGGCAGCAGTAGTAATGGTGCCCTTAGCTAAGCGTATCGGGCTTGGTTCAGTGCTGGGATATTTATTGGCTGGAATAATTATTGGTCCGGCATTACTGAACCTGATTGGTTCAGAAGGCCATGATCTGATGCATTTCGCTGAGTTCGGGGTAGTAATGATGCTATTTTTGATCGGACTGGAGCTGGAGCCTGAATTATTATGGAAGCTACGGAAATCAATTCTTGGACTTGGAGGATTACAGGTACTGATCACAACAATTATTATCACTGCTATATCTCAATCATTCCACATTCCCTGGCAGCAGGGTTTAGCGCTTGGAATGATCATTGCCCTTTCATCAACAGCAATAGTATTACAAACACTGAATGAAAAAGGCCTGATGAAAACTTCTGCAGGCCGTCACTCTTTTTCCGTTTTACTTTTCCAGGATATTGCGGTCATTCCTATGCTGGCCTTTTTCCCTTTATTGGCCACTTTACAGCCTCTGACCGGTGGAGGGGCGTTGGGAAAAAATACCTGGATGGCAAGCTTATCGGGATGGATGCAAACGCTGATTGTACTGGCTGCAGTATTTGCAATAATATTTTCTGGCCGGTACCTGATCAACCCATTATTAAGAATTGTTGCAGGCACACGATTACGGGAAATATTTACAGCCTCAGCCCTGCTTTTAGTTATTGCTATCACATTATTAATGACGCAAGTAGGTCTTAGTCCTGCCCTTGGAACATTCCTGGCCGGTGTTGTATTAGCCAACAGCGAGTTCCGGCATGAGCTTGAAAGTGATATTGAGCCTTTCAAAGGATTATTGCTGGGACTGTTCTTTATTGCTGTCGGTGCATCGATCGATTTTCAGCTGGTTATGCAAAAACCCGTTTTAATACTGGGTCTTGTCTTCCTGATCATGACCATAAAAGGAATAGTCCTTTTGATTCTTGGAAAGCTTTTCAAATTAAGGTTTGACCAAAACCTGATCTTTGGTTTTGCTTTAAGTCAGATGGGAGAATTTGGCTTTGTTCTTTTGTCATTCTCACTGCAGGAAGGTGTATTACCTAAAGATACAATTGACATCATGGTAGCAGTAGTAGCGATCAGTATGGCTGTAACCCCTCTTGTGATTTTAGTTAATGAAAAAATTATCCAGCCCCGGTTCGGTACTAAAGAAAAAGAGAATGAACGGGAAGATGATAAGATTGATGAAAAAAATCCGGTCATCATTGCCGGCTTTGGTCACTTTGGAAATACAATCGGCCGTTTTTTACGGGCAAATGGTGTACAGGCTACATTTCTTGATTATGATTCTGACAGGGTTGACTTACTTCGTAAAATGGGCTTTAAAGTTTATTATGGCGATGCCTCAAGGCATGACCTGTTGCGGGCAGCTGGTGCAGACCAGGCAAAGATCATTGTGCTGGCACTAGATAACCTGGAAAAAAGACTAGAGATGATTGATACAATAAAAAAACATTTTCCTAATCTCCGGATATTGGTAAGAGCAGAAAACAGGTTTGATGCGTACCAGTTAATGAATGCCGGAATGATGTATGTCTATAGGGAAACACTGGATACCTCATTAAGAGTGGGGACAGATGTATTAAAAATGATGGGGTATCGTTCGTATACAGTCAACCGGATGGCCCGTATATTCTTAAAGCATGATGAAGCTACCATCAAGAAACTGGCGGTGATAAAAAACCAGGATGAGTATGTTACCAGTGCAAAAGAATACATAGCAGAAATTGAAAAAGTACTTGAATCTGACAGGCATGATCCTGAATTGCAAAACGATAAAGGCTGGGATGAGGAATCATTAATAGCTGATGCTACAGGGAAACCTGGTTCCTGACCTTTAGCTTATACTTTATCCATTTCTCCAGTTCTACAGCATGAAATACAATAGCAGAAACTGCTAAACAGATCACCAGTTCATTAAATGTTAATGGTTGTGTTTTTAGTACCGAATTTGCAAAAGGCAGATAAATAACAGCCAACTGTAATAAAAATGTAAGAAGAATAGCGCCAAGCATTGGCAGGTTACTGAATAAACCCTGCTTGTAAAGAAAGACCCTGTCACTTCGGATGGCCAGCACATGTCCCAGCTGAGAGAGAGATAAAACTGTAAATACCATCGTTTGCCAGTGGGTATCACCATTTTGCAAAGCCCATGCCTGTGTACCCAGCGTAACACCAGCCATCAGCAAACCAACCCATAAAATGTGATAACCTATACCTTCCGCAAAAAGACTTTCATTTGTTTTTCTTGGAGGCCTTTTCATGATATCTCTTTCAGCTTTCTCTCCGGCCAGAGCAAGACCAGGTAAGCCATCAGTAACAAGATTGATCCATAGAATATGTATCGGTAACAAAGGAATGGGTAATCCGAGTAATGGCGCCATGAAAAGTGTCCATATCTCGGCACCATTGCAGGTCATGATATACTTAACAAACTTGCGGATGTTATCGTATATCCGCCTGCCTTCTTTCACTGCTTTTACTATTGTTGTGAAATTATCATCCAACAATATCATGTCGGCCGCTTCTTTACTGACATCAGTACCCGTAATACCCATTGCAACACCGATATTGGCTGATTTTAACGAAGGCGCATCATTCACCCCATCACCTGTCATAGAAACAAAATGATTTTTTGCCTGCAAAGCTTTTACAATCTTCAATTTCTGTTCTGGCGAAACCCTGGCATAAACCCTTATCTTTTCAACCTTGCTCTCAAACACATCAAAATCTAGTTGTTGTAATTCCTTACCTGTGATAAGAAGGTCTTTATCAGTTAAAATCCCTATCTGTCTGGCAATTGCGGCAGCAGTAGCCGGGTGATCACCGGTTATCATTACCGGGTGTATTCCGGCTGTTTTACATTCTTCAATTGCCTGTTTTACTTCTTCCCGGGGCGGATCGATCATGCCGGCTAATCCTGCAAATAATAAATCCTTTTCAACACTCTCATAACTAAATGGCTCAGGCAACTCCTCTACTATTTTGTAACCGAATCCAATCACACGGATACCATTGTTTGCCCAGCCATTTGCCTTTTTATGAATACCTGAAGTGTTAACCTGGTCCGATAAGCTTTCGGTTATGGATTCAATTGCTCCTTTAGAAACCACTAAAAATTGTTGCCCGTACCGATGTACAGTTGTCATACACTTCCTATCAGAATCAAATGGCAACTCGGCTACCCTTGGCAATTGTTCTTGTAATTTGAGCAGGGTTTCCGATGAATATTTTTCATTAAAGTAATTAACTAATGCAATTTCAGTGGGATCACCCAGCAAACCATTTTCACCGGTTGGTTTTACATCATTATTTAATGCAATTGAACAATATAATAAAGGGATATTATCGAGAAGCTTTAACCCACCAGGAGCCACCTCTGCTTCCACCACTTTCATTTTATTTTGTGTCAGGGTCCCGGTTTTATCAGAACAGATATAGGTGACGGAGCCCAGTGTTTCAACAGCCGGGAGTTTTCGTACCAAAGCATTCTTCCTGACCAACCGGCTGGCGCCTCTTGCCAATGCAATTGTAATAAGAGCAGGCAAGGCTTCGGGAATAGCTGCTACCGCCAGTGAAATCGATATTAGTAACATGTTCAGTGGCTTCTCGCCTCTTAGCAGACCTACTACAAATAACAAAATACATATCAATAAAATAATATAGGATAGCTTTTTACCGAAATCACTCATCCTTTTTTGAAGCGGTGTTACAGATTCTGATTGCTGTAGCATTTTTGCAATCAGTCCTATTTCAGTTAGCATACCAGTAGCGATAACAACACCTTTTGCCCGCCCATTAGTAATTAATGTGCTTTTAAATGCCAGGTTAAGCCTGTCACCAATTGGTAAATCTTCTTCTGTAAGTACTTTATCTGTTTTTTCAGCAGGTACAGATTCCCCTGTTAAAGCAGCCTCATCAATACGCAAACTATGTGTTTCTATCAGTCGTATATCAGCGGATACTACATTACCTGCCTCCAGTAAAACCAGGTCACCGGGCACAAGTTCCGCAGCGCTTATTGTGAAAGTTTCCCCATTACGTATGACCTGTGCCTGAAAAGCGGCAATTTTTTTCAGGGCCTCCATTGCCTTTTCTGCCTTATACTCCTGCACAAATCCGACAATTGCATTCAGTACGACTATTATAAGTATAATAATAGTATCGGTAATATCTCCTGCAATTCCTGCAATGATAGCGGCAGCCAATAATACCAGGATCATAAAATCACTGAATTGTGCCAGAAAAAGTAACCACGCCGGTTTTTTCTTTTTCTCCTGTAACTCATTCAGTCCAAATTCCGCTAGGTTCAATGCAGCTTTCTCCCGGGTTAATCCATTCATTGAGGAACCTGTCAGGTTGAATATTTCTTTAGAAGTGAGACAATGCCAGTTCATAACATTTATGAAGTAAATCGATATAAAAGAATGAGGTTTATTATATAAACAATAAAAATAATAGCAGCATCCCATGCCAGCCAGAAACGTTTACCTTTTGCCCGGTAACTTAAGCCGATAATAACAATAGCCGACATGACAATAGTACTCAGAACAGATAATAAATGAAAATCGGAAGCATCCTGTAAAATAAACCCTTTAGTATACACCATATCATCAAGAGCCAGTATAAGTATATTAAAAATATTACTACCGAGCAGATTGCCGACTGAAAGATCTACAGAACCGATTCGAACTGCTGCGATAGAAACTGCTATTTCCGGAAGGGAAGTTGATGCCGCCAAAAAAAATGTTCCTACAAATGATTTCCCTAATCCTGTTAATTCTGCAATATGGTCTGCAAAATAAGGCAAAGACAATGCAGCAACTATAATGATACCAGCAAAAACACTGTAATTAAGAATTATTTTCCGGAGGCTTGTGTTTTGTACACTCTCAGAAATAAAATTATTATTATCCCCTTCCCCTTTATGATTTTTCTCATTTTGATATATAATCCGAATTGCAATAAGATAAACCACAACAAAGGTTAAGCTTGAAACAGCCAACCATGGTGTCAAAGCATAATCTGAAAGGAAAAATGCAAAACCAACTAAGGTCAAAAGTATAATTCCAAGTCCTGCATTCAGCATATGACTGGGAGAAGCCACTCCCAGAAGTGGACGGCGTTTTGGCACAAAAGCATCCAACATTGCAAGAATACCCAGGTTAAAGGCACAACTACCCAAAATATCGCCAACAGCGAGATCAGCAGATTGAACAATAGCAGAGGAACTGATACCAACCATCAGTTCTGGTAAAGAAGTAACAGATGCCATCAGTATCAAACCGACCCAACCTTTACTTAAGCCCGTCTTTTCTGACAACATATCCCCGTACCGGGACAATTTCTTCCCCGCAAAAAAAATAATTATAGCACATAATAAAAAGCCAGCAACAAATAACATAGCAGCTGAATTTTCTTAGCTGCAATTTAAATAAAGAAAAGCACTCTGCTGGTGAGTCAGATACAATGAATCAGTGATAAAAATCACCTGGTTAAATATTCAGGTTATAGGGTAATAATTGACAAATTAGTCCTGCTTTCCTGCAAATTGGCAAACAGAATTACCGGCCATTTTCTACAATTTCCCTGACTCCTTCGGTATAGGAGGTTGCCCGGAAATGAAAAGTATTTTCAAATTTAGATGAGTCGAAGAAATAATCTCTATCATACTGGTACATCATTTCAGGCATCTCCCTTAATAAAGGAACAAAAAAGCCCATTCCTTTCAGTAACCACATTGGAATTACAAATACCTTATTTTTCACATTCATTTTCGTTGCAAATAGTGAAATGATTTCACGTCCGGTAAGTTTTGCAGCATCAGTAGGCAAATGCCACACCTGGTTATAGGCATTTTCCGTATTGCCCAATAAAGCAGTGGCTTTAGCCGCATCTGGTGTATAGGTAAAAGAATGGATTTTGTCTGCGCTCATGAACCAGTTTGACCTTTTCCCTTTCATGAAATTTTTGAATACCACTTCCGTCAGGAAACTTTTATCATTACCTGGTCCGTAAAAATCCGCTGACCGTGCAATTAACGCTTTCAGGTGTCCCGCCTTAACATCATCCATAAGCATTTCTGCAATCGCTCTTCTTACCTTTCCTTTTTCACTGGGCGGATTTATAGCGGAACTTTCAGTCATATGTGACAATGCTGTTTTATCATACAAATACATATTATCAAAAAAAACCAGCTTTGCATTATGCTTTATGCATGCATCAATAGTAGCCCGCATCAATGGAGGCCATTTCTCCTGCCATACTTTTAGTTTGTAATCAAACCCGACCAACAGGTAAACAACGTCTGAACCTTTTACAGCTTTATCCAGTTGGCTGATATCTGTCAGATCCGCCGGAAACAGCTCATCTGTTTCATTCACCTTTTTGGGATTACGGCTCACCAACCGTATTCTATCTGAATAAGCCGTAAGCTCTTTTGCCAAAAGAGAACCAATGGTACCATTAGCCCCTAAAATTGTTTGCATGAGATAATCTGATTTTTGACAAGTTACAGAAAACAATAAATTAATTCACACACAGATTTTTATACTTTAATTGAAAATGAAGAGCAGAATAACCGGTAACAAACAAAAAGACGGAATAAATAATTCCGTCTTTTTGTTTATCGAGAAGCAACCAGCAAATAATATATATAATAGCTATTGAAAATTATTATTTGACCTGTATAATGAAAACTTACTTGTAAAAATGTTGTGATAATGAATTAGATACAACCTTAAATTCCTTGTTCTTCTGTACAATCAGGTAGCTGTTATTGATAGCCCTGATATTGGGATTTGAAAGATGTTTCTCATTGTAAGGAATGACAATATCAGTTTCGCTTTCAACTTTTCCAGTACCATTGACAGTCCTCTTAAATACCCGGTAACTAAAATGCCAGGGGTTCAGATCACCTTCAGAACCATTGGAAGTGTAAGTATCGTTAAAACCTTCAAATATCAATTCACTGGCATGCTCCGGATGCGCCAGTAACTGATCAGTGATTTCAATAAAATGATTCAGGGCAGGGTCATCATGAATAATGCCACTGTCCCAAAGCGTTTCTCCGTTTAAAAAAATAACCATGCGGTTATCAACATGTTTAATGTTTATCCAGTATTCGTGTTTCATTTTAGAAAATATTAAACTTTAAAGAATGGGTTTTTAAAAAAAATACAGTGGCGAAAATAGAATGTATCCCATTAACAGGGGTATGACAAAAGTTATACTATGACCTGATACTGGTTACTACAAGTGATATTTTTCAGCCATACCAGCAGGAAAATTCAGCTAATTCATGTTGTGTTTTAGAGCATTCGTAATAATATATGAATTAATCACTAACATTTTTCAGTTCAAATGATGTTCTTAATCATACGTCACTATGATTAAAGCCCGGACGTGATATCAGTCACAAAAGCCGGAATAATGCAAAAGTAGTTTTACAATTCTTTCTGCAGCTACTGCAGGAATAATTCAAAACACACTTATATGAAAAAGATATTTTCAACATTTCTTCTGGGTTTCTTGCCCATTTTCGTACTAGCACAGGCAGGTCATATTATGCAGGGAATCGGAGCTGCTAATATATCAATGGGAGGAGCCGCTACTGCACAGCCGATTGATATCAATGGTGCTTTACAATGGAACCCTGCAGGTATTTCAGCGTTTAATACAAGAATTTTTTCTGCTAATGCCGGTTTATTCTTTTCATCTCCCGAATTGTCATCGACTGTTCCAACTTCAGGGGGACCAATGACAGGAGTAACTAAAGACGACAGAGGTGTTTCCATTATGCCAGCCTTAGCAATGGTATGGGGGAAGAATAACAGTAAACATACTTTTGGCATATCTGCTTTTGGAATAAGTGGATTTGGTGTTACTTTCCCTGAAAGTACTACCAACCCTATCAATATGCCTCAGAGTTCAGGTGGGTTTGGACGTATTGAATCTGATTACCAGTTGATGCAGGTTGCTGTAACGTATGCATACAAGGTAACTGATCAGTTTTCTATCGGTTTTGCACCAACTTTTAACTATTCAGCACTGGAGCTGGCACCAAATCCCCTTTCCTCTCCTAGTATGACAAAAGGTTATCCGGTAAGCGATAAAGCTTCTGCATTAGGATTCGGAGGCCAGTTTGGTATATTCTACAACTCAGGTAAAGGAATTAAACTCGGAGCCTCTTATAAAACAGAACAATCCTTTAAGGAGTTTGATTTTGAAAATAAATACCTCGATGGCAGTACAGCTCCCAATGTAAAATTCAAAATGAATTACCCGGCTATTCTTTCTGCAGGAATAGGCTATTCAAAAGAAAATATTGATTTCGCTCTTGATTATCGTTTTGTAAACTATGAAAATACAGATGGCTTTGCTGAAAAAGGATGGACCCCTACTGCATCAGTCGCTGGATTTGGATGGAAAAATATATCTGTCATTTCTGCTGGATTGCAATATAAAGGAGTAAAAAAACTTCCATTAAGAGTTGGTTATACCTATAGCTCAAACCCAATCAGCAACGAACTTGCATTTTTCTCCACTCCGGCTACTGCAATTATTAAAAATGCTTTTCAGCTTGGGTTTGGTTATGAATTTACTAATCATTTCACACTGAATGCTGCATATCATCATGGCTCCAGCGGTGGTTCTACCAGTGGCTTATTATTAAGCCCTATGATGATTAGTTCATCTAACCCTTATGGTGCCATTCCCGGCAGTAACGTATCTTATAAAATGAGTACTGATTTAGTTATGGTAGGAATCAATTATTCGTTCTGATAAACAGTTTGTTCTTATAACAACTATCCGTTCTTTATTATAAAGGCTGACTCAAAAAGTCAGCCTTTATTTTTACAGATTAGCCAAACATAAGTATTACTATTTTAACTCAAGGATTAAAACAGATTTTGCGGGAACTGATATTTCATTTCCAAAAGAAAAAGTATTTCCACTAACTACATCGGTAGCCTGACTTTTACCGTTAATCATTTCGGTAAAACGATTCGTGTCCAACATCGTAACACCGGTATTCTTATTCATCACTACCATTACAGTCTCACTTTTATTGTATCTGAAATAAACATATACTCCTTTGGCAGGACCAAAATGTTTAGTATTCCCCTGGTGAATGACTGTTTTATTTTTTCGCCAGTTCAGCAATTTTCTGAGAAAAGATTGAATCCGTAATTGTTCCCTTGTCAATCCTGCACCGGTAAATCCATTCGTTCCATCCTCTTTCCATCCCCCGGGAAAATCAGAACGTATCAATCCATGATCACCTGGTTTTGCACTATTTTCCAGCAAGACCTCCGTTCCATAATAGATCTGGGGAATACCCCTGATCGTAAGCAGATAGCTCAACGCCATCTGCATCAGGTCCACATCCTTTTTCAGAAAGGTGAACAACCTGTCCATATCATGATTATCCCCAAAGACCAGTAAGTTCTCAGGGTTCGCATAAACAAAATCATTAGCCAACCCTTCATATAGTTTTACCAGTCCTTTGTCCCATGCCTCTGTTTCAGTCAATGCCTGTACCAGCGTTGCCTGCATCGGAAAATCCATGGTACTCTTCAGACAACCGTTATAGCCACTGTTATTTAATTTTCCTTGTTGCCAGTACGCTGCAATCGATGGATTGGTACTCCATTCCTCCCCAACAATGCTGAAAGCTGGATATTCATTCATGATCTTACAGGTCCATTGCTCCAGGAATTTTTTCTCTGAATACGGGTAGGTATCCTGCCTGATACCATTCAATTCAAGTGTTTCAATCCACCAGATACTATTCTGGATCAAAAAGGCAGACAGGAAAGGATTTTGCTGGTTCAGGTCGGGCATCTGTCTTACAAACCATCCTTTCACCATTAACTCCTTATCAGCAGTTGAAGCATAAGGATCCTGGTTCACTGTTCGACGGTGATTCGTAATTTGGATCGAATCAGGATAATTGATCCAGTTCCTAAAAGGCAGATCTTTCATCCACCAATAAAAAGAACCGGAATGGTTTACAACCCCGTCAAAGATCAATTTAAGTCCTTTTTGCCTTGCCTTATCGGCCAACTCTTTGTATTCAGCCAAAGTACCATACCGGGGATCTACTTTATAGTAATCAGTGATGGCATAGCCATGATAGGATGAATTGGGCATATCATTCTCCAGCATCGGCGTTGGCCAGATAGCTGTATAGCCCATGGCCGCTATATAATCAAGATTATTGATTATGCCACGGATATCACCCCCATGCCGTCCATAGTCATTTTTACGATCGATCTTTTTTTCACGTAAACTGCTTATAACGTCATTAGCTGTATCACCATTTGCAAACCTGTCAGGTGTAATAAGATAGATTACATCTGCAGGAGTAAACCCTTTTAACTGAGCTGTATTCTTTTTCCGTGGCAGCAATGAATACGATTGCGTAAAAATTGTTTTACCCTCTTTTTTGAACGTAATTGGGAATGTGGCAGGTTTGGCAGAAGAAGAAATTATGAGATCAATAAAAAGATAGTTCTTACTTTCTGCCCGGTGAACTTTCTTAATAGTAACCCCGGCATAATTGACAGAGGGAGTGGTTTCACCTACCTTATCACCATACACCATTAATTGCAGGGATTGATCTTTCATACCCACCCACCAATTTTTTGGCTCTATACGTTCCACCTGTGCAAAAATGGGTATCCAGATAAAACTAAACAGAGCAGATAAAAATGTTTTTTTTGATAACATACAGGCATTTTTCGATTTCTAAAATAATACAGCTTTATTGATAAAGGTATTTGAATTCCTGCAAAGCTATTTTTTCAGTCCCGGTTACCCTCTTTTGGGTTGTTCGGGGTAGAACCACTAAAAATAATTCAATCGTCCAAAATCATATTTGAATTTTTAATTGTATATTTTCATCCTAAAACCTAATTAATATGCTTAAGAAAAAATCATTACCTGGCCTGGCTAAGTTGCTCGGCTGCCTTATGCTGGCGTCATTTGTAATTACCGGATGTAATAATGAAGGTGAAAAAAAAGATACCGGTGCTGACTCAGCTACAAAAACTGAAGTAGCTCCACCACCACCCCCGGCTATTGATACAAGCGGCATGGATTCTGCATCGACCAGACCAGTAAAAACTCCTGATTAAACTGAATGCTTTTATAAATAAAAAACTTCCTGTGTACAACAGGAAGTTTTTTTATTATTTTTCTTTTGGATGCGCTTTATGTAAAGCTTCAATATGGTGCCTCCTGCAGGTTAATTTTTCAATCAACCAATGTTCAATACGATGATGGGTTGGAATCAATAATGCCGCGATACATACAAAAATGATCAATTCATACACAGGCGTATGATGAGTAATTTCCGCAACATAAGGATGCAGCAGCAGGGTTAAATATTCAAATAATATCAACAGCGAAATGACTCCCAGGAACCTGATCAGCCGGACATGAATCTTTCTTCTGCTGAGTAATAACACAAAAAAGATAAAGGTTGGAATGAAAATACCAATCAACAGTAATTGTAATTGCTGCGATCTTTCCTTGGAAGCTTTTCGCCTGCTTTCTGCCAGTTCCAGCTGTCTTAATTGTTCATTGCTGGAAATTATCTGCCATTCACGGATCTTATCTCTGCTATTGATAGAGTCCTGCAATACCCGGGATTGCTCCATATAAGCAAAGGCACTGTCTACATTCCGGACATCTTTATAATGTTCAGTCAAAAAAGCAGCTGCATCCAGGTGCCTTGACTGAAAACCATCTTTTTCAGCTATCGTTAATGAATGACGGGCATAAAGCTCCGCTGAATCATTAATACCCATTTTTTTGTACAATTTTGCTAAACCCAAAGTTGCCTCACATATCAGGTCATCATCGTTAGCTGTTTCCAGGTAGGGTATTGCATTTTTATAATTGAGCTTTGCCAAATTAAATAGATCCTGTTTCTGGTAAATATGTCCCAGGCCAACCATTGAACTACCAATAAAATCGCCATCCGCCAGTTGCTTTGCCAGTTCCAGGGACTCATTGAAATAGACAAAAGCAGAATCGTTAATATTCAGACGATCATATACATCACCAAGATTTAGCAGGCTGTAATATTTAAGATCTTCAACATCCCTGTTCTTAATAATTGAATCAGCTTTGGAATAATAAAAAAGTGCCTGTCGGTAATCTTCCTGGAAAATATGCACCACACCAATGTTCAAAAGTACACTGGCCATATTTCGGGGGTTATTCCTGTTTTCTTCCAGCTTTAATTTCTGCAGATGATATTCCAGGGCTCTTGGGTAGTTACCAATCTTTATAAAGGTGTTAGCCACAACACCTAATGCCCTTGATTCTCCTTCAGTATATTTTATCTCCCTGGCTTTGTATAGGGCCTTTTGAGCAACGATCAAAGCCGTATCAGGATTAAAAAAATTGAAGGCACTGGCTAGCTTCCACATTAGTGTTACCTGCATTGTATCTGTCTTTTCCATTGCCAGCAAAGCACTAAGGCTATCCACTTTTTGTTTTTGTGCGCCCAGAATAAAAAAACTGCTAACGGCAATAAGCAGCAGTGAATAT
>Ga0209063_1000614_pt1 | contig 22349 bp, 10 predicted proteins | sample KloWWTmeKNB19Kit_FD_187177 | JGI IMG/M metagenome (GOLD analysis project Ga0209063, IMG submission 187177) | Active sludge microbial communities from Klosterneuburg, Austria, studying microevolution and ecology of nitrifiers - Klosterneuburg... | ecosystem: Engineered > WWTP > Aerobic digester >... | reverse complement strand
CAATCGAATACAACAGGTATCCCTACGCAATTGCAGTTGCTGTTCCATACATCGCCCGTGGTGTTCGCATTGTTGTCGTTGCATGGCGTGCCGATCAATGCTGGACCACCAGCTGTGCCCGTGCAGTCGATCAACTGACCAACACATTGGCAGCTCGCGTTCCACTGGTCGTTGCCCGTGGCCGAGTTCTCGTCATTGCATGGCGATCCAGGCAGGGCCGGACCATTCGCAACACCTGCGCAATCGAATACAACAGGTATTCCAACGCAATTGCAGTTGCTGTTCCATACATCGCCCGTGGTGTTCGCATTGTTGTCGTTGCATGGCGTGCCGATCAATGCTGGACCACCAGCTGTGCCCGTGCAGTCGATCAGCTGACCAACACATTGGCAGCTCGCGTTCCACTGGTCGTTGCCCGTGGCCGAGTTCTCGTCATTGCATGGCGTTCCAGGTAGGGCCGGACCATTCGCAACACCTGCGCAATCGAATACAACAGGTATCCCTACGCAATTGCAGTTGTTGTTCCAAACATCACCCGTGGTGTTCGCATTGTTGTCGTTGCATGGTGTGCCGATCAATGCTGGACCACCAGCTGTGCCCGTGCAGTCGATCAACTGACCAACACATTGGCAGCTCGCGTTCCACTGGTCGTTGCCCGTGGCCGAGTTCTCGTCATTGCATGGCGTTCCAGGTAGCGCCGGACCATTCGCAACACCTACGCAATCGAGAACAACAGGTATTCCAACGCAATTGCAGTTGTTGCTCCAAAGGTCGTTGGTCGTGTTCACGTCCCCATCATCGCATGGTGTTCCTGGCAAGGCCGCGCCATTCGGTACGCCCAAACAATCTTGAGGAACAGGAGTGCCAGCACAATTGCAGTTACTGCCCCACACATCGTTGATCGTGTTCGCATTGTTGTCGTTGCAAGGCGTGCCGATCAATGCTGGACCACCAGCTGTGCCCGTGCAATCGATCAACTGACCAACACATTGGCAGTTCGCGTTCCACTGGTCGTTGCCCGTGGCCGAGTTCTCGTCATTGCATGGCGTTCCAGGTAGCGCCGGACCATTCGCAACACCTGCGCAATCGAATACAACAGGTATCCCGACGCAATTGCAGTTGATGCTCCAAACGTCGTTGGTCGTTTGTGTATCACCATCATCGCAAGATACACCGGGTATTGCAGTTCCGTTGGCAACGCCGAGGCAATCAAAGACAACTGGCGTTCCGGCGCAGGCGCATCCGTTGCTCCAAACATCGTTGATCGTGTTGGCGTTGCCGTCATTGCACGAAGTACCAGGTAGGGCCGTGCCATTGGGTACACCCAAACAATCTTGCGTAACAGGAGTACCGGCACAATTGCAGTTGTTGCTCCACGTATCGTTGGTCGTATTGGGGTCACCATCGTTACAACTTGTTCCTGGCATCGCAGGACCATTCGGTACACTTAGGCAATCGTAAACAACCGGGATCCCCGCACAATTGCAGTTGTTGCTCCATACGTCATTGGTCGTATTAGGGTCGCCATCGTTACAGCCGGTTCCTGGCACGGCAGGACCATTCGGTACACTCAGGCAATCGTAAACCACTGGTATTCCGGTGCAGTTGCAATTGTTGCTCCATACGTCGTTGATCGTGTTCGCATTGCCATCATTGCACGAAGTACCTGGGGTGGCGGCTCCGTTGGCTACACCGAGGCAGTCAAAAACAACAGGTGTTCCGGTACAGTTGCAATTGTTGCTCCATACATCGTTGATCGTGTTCGCATTGCCATCATTGCACGAAGTACCTGGGGTGGCGGCTCCGTTGGCTACACCGAGGCAGTCAAAAACAACAGGTGTTCCGGTACAGTTGCAATTGTTGCTCCATACGTCGTTGATCGTGTTCGCATTGCCATCATTGCACGAAGTACCAGGGGTGGCGGCTCCGTTAGCTACACCGAGGCAGTCAAAAACAACAGGTGTTCCGGTACAGTTGCAGCTGTTGCTCCAAACGTCGTTGATCGTGTTCGAATTGCCATCATTGCAGGACGTACCAGGGGTGGCGGCTCCGTTAGCAACTCCGAGGCAGTCAAAAACAACAGGTGTTCCGGTACAGTTGCAATTGTTGCTCCAAACATCGTTGATCGTGTTCGAATTGCCATCGTTGCACGAAGTACCTGGAGTGGCGGCTCCGTTAGCTACACCGAGGCAGTCAAAAACAACAGGTGTTCCGGTACAGTTGCAGCTATTGCTCCAAACGTCGTTGATCGTGTTCGCGTTGCCATCATTGCAGGAAGTACCGGGGGTGGCAGTTCCGCCGGAAACACCCAAGCAATCCGGCTGTGCTCCCCCAGGAGCAGTGGCCATTGCACCAAGTGACAAATTGTAGTAACTACCACTGTAATTCGTCTCCAATTTCACGGCACGTACCATGTACTCACGCCCGGACTGATATGGAATGGCGGGATCGGAATAGTTGGTCGTTGTAACAGGCGTCGTCGTTAGTCGGGTGACCGACCCGGATGTTTCGATCTGGTAAACATGGTAACCTAGCACGCTCTCGGTGGATGCCGTCCAACTGAAAGCTGGGTGCCCACCGGAATTGCTGATCACCAGCGCGGTAGGTGGGGCAACCATTTTCATGCGCAACGAGGGGTCACCCATCAAATTGATATGCGTGTGGCCAATGCTGGACTGCCACCCATCGTGCAGCGGAGCATACACGCTTGTGTTGTTCATGGAGACCATGGTGCTGTACCCGATGTTGTCACCCATGCCCATATGGTGGAAATACCACGTCGGAATTCCGGACCAACAGTTGGTCAAGGCATCGCCGCGTGCGATCAATGCACGCAGGTAGTTGTTCTTGTTGTCGAAATCATCATAGTAGCTGCCCAAGCCCATGTTGAAGACACCACCCACAGAGATGGTCGTGGCAAGTTCCGAGGTGATCGCGGCATTGTCCTGACCAATGAAAAGCCACAAATTGTTCTGGAAATCCAACAGACCACCTGAACTGCAATTCGTCCACAAGTAGCTCTGGTTATTTACCATGGACCCGAAAGACGCACCGTACGGAGCAAGTTCAGTTATATTACTATTCCCCACCAATGGTGCAAGGTTCCTCCAGCCACCCGCTGCGAGCGGGTCCGCTACCCATTGCAGGTTATCGAACTGGAGCCCACGGGCGGTAGGCGCCCATCCTTTCAGCTTGAAACTGTGTGCCTTGTTCAAGTAGTTCTTCATCAACTGCACTTCACTTGCAGAGAATGCGGGCATGTCATACATATCAACACGGCCAACTTGAAGTTCAATGGCACCAGGAAACTCGCTTTGATCGAATTTTCCATCACCCGGTACATTCCAATTCTCTTGACGGTTCGAAGAGGTATTGTTCACGCTGTTGTCCGTCCAGGAACCGTTCATTTCTGCATAGTAACCGTCCGTCGGCCTTGCACCAAAGAATTCCGCGTGCCCATCAGGCATCGTGTTGCCGCTGTATGGTACCGGAACGTGACCAACAATGTACACTGCCTTCACGTTGCTCGGGTCGCTATTGTAGTGACCTTGTACGATACCACGCACACTCGACACAGAGGCATTACGCGCCACATCATTTCGCAATACGGCCCAACCATCGGCTCGAAGGTCTTGGGTCAATTGGCCCAATTCGGTGACCAACGAAGGAGCCAAGGTGTTGTCCACCAAGAGAACTAACTTACCTCGATAATCCGTCGGTGCAACTTGGACACCTGTGGCAACATACCCGGTGCCTGTCTTGCCTCCTGAGCTACGAACTACCTTGTATTCGTAATACGTACCCAAAGCAACGCTATTGTCCGTCCAGGTGGTCGCACTGGCCGAAGGGTTCGCGATCGAAGAGCCCCAGCTTGTGGCACTCTTCAACTTACGATAAACTGTAATGGAACTGGTACTGGAAAGCGCTGTCCAGGAAAGTGTAATGCTCGCTGGGGAGGCTTGTACGGTTGCGTTCAAGCGAACAGCAGCGCGTTCCGAACTGCTTTGGGACATGACCAAGGAGGCCACGATGCTCAAGAAAAGGGTGAGAAGACTGCGTGCCATATTGTTCCAAGTTGGAGAACGATCCGACCTACCATCTTGCTTTCCTTTGAGTTCCGGCGGCCAGGCAGTGCGCATCGGAACGAAAAACAAGAACGGATCGGTTGGTCTGTTTATCGAAATACTGTGTGCTAGGGTTACATGAGGACCGGGAGACGGATTTCTTCGAGTTGTACTAGGTCCTCACAATGACCGTTTCAAAAGCCTGAATATCAGACTGGAACTTGTCGCGATCAAAGCAATTTCCTTGTTCAAGGCCGCGAAAGTAGAGGACCACACCACGCCGTGCCAGTATTGTGGATAACCTTTCGAAATGCTCTATTCCTTGCCACTGACCCATTTTGAACGCCCAATGAACGATTGTAACCGACTAGATCATATGAAGTTGTGAACAATGTTGACGTCCAACTCCTCAAATATTTCGCCCAATGCCTATTTTTATCCTACGGATCAGCATTTTCCTGAGCCGAGGTCAAATGAGTTCGGAGCGCCTATGAACTTTCCGACGAATGGAACTTTTTGCCTGATGGATCCGTACCAGATCATCCTCCATTTGAGGGTTATGAACATTCACGATCACGCTACAGTATGGCCCGAAACACGGACCTTTGACTCTAACGCATGAAAGTAGCTGGACCAATTCGCTCCGTCAATGAATTCTTTGAGCACACCGCCTCGGTGCACGGTGAAAGGATCGCACTTCAATTTGGAACCGATGGCGTTTCGTATTCAGCGCTAAAGGAACAGGCTGAGCGCCTTGCCATTCTCATATCCCCAATGGTCTCAGGTGAAGACCGGACGGTAGGCATCTGCTTGGAGAGGTCCCCGGATCTGATAAAATCCGTTCTAGGCATTCTGAGGGCTGGTGCGGCTTATGTGCCCATCGACCCGACCTATCCTTCCGAACGAATTGCCCTGATGCTGGAGGATGCGGCCCCGCCAGTAGTGATCACCGATAGAGCTCACGCTCACCTTTTCGCTGGCTCCAAAGCGAAGGTCCTACTGATCGAAGAATTGGCACTCGACAATGCCGCAGCCTCTAACAAGATGGAGTTGCGCGAAACGGATCCGGATGATCTGTGCTACGTACTATTCACTTCAGGCAGCACCGGCAGGCCGAAGGGTGTGGCCATGCATCATGCTCCGCTGATCAACCTGATCAAATGGCAGCTGCGCACTTCCGTGTTGAACGAAGGCGCCAAGACCCTGCAATTCGCCCCCATCAGCTTCGACGTTTCGTTCCAAGAGCTCTTCACGACGTTCGCCCAAGGCGGGACCTTGGTCCTTATCACCGACGAAGATCGATTGAACAGCAGCCAACTCCTGCGGAAGATCATCGCCGAAGGGATCAACCGCATCATTGTGCCTTTCGTGGCACTCCAATACCTGGCCGAGGCCGTTCAGCGTACCGGCGAAGTGCCGACCTCCTTACGGGAAGTGTTCACCAGTGGCGAGCAGTTGAAGATCACCCCTGCCATCACCGAACTGTTCAACCAACTTCCCGGGTGCCGTTTCTGCAACCAGTATGGCCCCACAGAAGGCCATGTGGTCAGCGAACTTGAACTGAAAGGGGATCCCGCATCATGGCCCAGCCTTCCAACGATCGGTCAGGCCATCGACCATGTCAAATTGCTCATCCTGGACGATTCCATGCAGCCGGTCCAGAAAGAGGTGGAAGGCGAACTGTTCTTGGGTGGCGCTTGTGTGGCTGCTGGCTACATCAATCGAGAAGACCTTACAGCAGAGCGCTTCCTTGCTGACCCGTTCACCCTAGGAGGCCGCTTGTACCGCACTGGCGACCGCGCTGTGGAATTGCCCGACGGCAACATAGACTACAAAGGTCGAATGGATGGTCAAGTGAAGGTCCGCGGTTATCGTATTGAACTGGGCGAGGTGGAAGTGGCCTTGGAGAAGCATCCGCTGGTGCAACAAGCAGTAACGACCGTGCGTGAAGACACACCCGGCCTTAAGCGTTTGGTCGGGTACTTCGTAGCCACGGAACACGTTTCCACAAACGACCTGCGCAAGCACTTGGGCGCTTTGCTGCCCGATTACATGGTGCCCAGTGCGTTCGTGAAAGTGCCGGAACTACCGCGTACCCCAAGTGGTAAGATCGATCGCAAAGGGTTGCCAGCACCGGATATCAAAAGGCCGGACCTGGATATCCCCTACGCACGACCCACTTCCCAACTGGAAGAAGCCGTTGCTGCCGTTTGGGCCAGTCTGCTCGGCATTGACAAAGTGGGGATCGATGATAATTTCTTCGACCTCGGCGGAAATTCACTGCTCAGTATCCAATGCGTGGCCCAATTGGAATCACGCGGATTCGAACTCCCGATCGTGAAGCTCTACCAACACCCTACGATCCGTGCCTGCGCGGAATTCCTGACAGGAGGCAACAGCGGCATTTCGCCCGCCGAAATGGCCCGCACACGCCAGGCCGCCATCACCGAAAAACGTCGCAGCGAGATCGCCATCATCGGCATGAAAGGGCGATTCCCAGGTGCTGAGAACGTGGAAGAACTCTGGCAGAACCTGCTGGACAAAAAGAATGGTGTTTCCACCTGGACCAAGGACCAATTGGACCCGAGCATTCCCGATGCCGTTAAGAACGATCCGGACTACGTGCCCGCTCGCGGCGTGATCACCGATGCGGACAAGTTCGATGCTGGTTTCTTCGGGATCAATCCCCGGGTGGCCGCCTTGATGGACCCCCAGCAACGCGTGTTCATGGAAACCGCTTGGGGCGCGTTGGAAGATGCCGCTTATGACCCCGCCCAATTCGACGGGTTGATCGGTGTGTACGCCGGCATGGGCAACAACACCTACTTCACGAAGAACGTGATCGGCCATCCTGAACTGATCGAACAGGTGGGCGAATTCCAGGTAATGACCGGCAACGAGAAGGATTACATCGCCACGCGCCTAGCCTTCGAATTCGACTTGCGTGGCCCTGCTTTGAGCATCCATACTGCGTGCAGCACATCGCTCGTGGCCATTTCACAAGCTGCAAAGGCACTGCGCGATGGCGAGTGCGACATGGCCTTGGCGGGCGGTATTGCCATCACCGTGCCTATTAACAGCGGGATCATCTACAACGAAGGCGGCATGTATAGCCCTGATGGCAGCACACGCACCTTCGATGCCAATGGAAAAGGGACCAGCTTCAGCGATGGGGTCGGCATCATCGTCCTGAAAAGATTGGACGATGCAATTCGCGACAATGACCACATCTACGCCACCGTAAAAGGAAGCGCGTTGAACAACGACGGCAGTGAAAAGGCAAGCTTCACCGCACCTAGCGTTCGCGGCCAAGCAGACGTGATCGCCATGGCACAGGCCGATGCAGGCGTGCAAGCCTCGGAGATCACCTACGTGGAAACGCACGGCACCGCCACCCCTTTGGGCGACCCCATTGAAGTGGAAGCACTCACGCTTGCATTCAAAGGAGTTGATGCTCCGAACAGTAGCGATCCGCATTGGTGTGCGATCGGTTCGGTCAAGAGCAACATCGGCCACCTCACGGCCGCTGCAGGTGCAGCAGGTGTGATCAAAACGGCCTTGGCGTTACAACGGGGTATGATCCCATCAAACTTCGGTTTTGAGAAGCCCAACCCGGCGATCGATCTGGAGAACAGCCCATTCCGTGTGGCCAATGAGAACATTAAATGGCCCCGTGGTTCCAAACCTCGCGTCGCTGGGATTTCTTCTTTCGGGGTCGGCGGCACCAACGCCCATGTGATCCTGGGTGAAGGACCACTCCCCGTACCTTCCAGCAATTCACGTGGTAAGCAGGTGTTCTTTTTGAGCGCCAAGACCAAAGTGAGCTTGGATGCCATGACCGAAAACCTGCGGACCTGGCTCGAAAAGAACCCTGATGCCTCTTTGGCTGATGCTGCCTACACCCTGAAAGTAGGAAGGCGATCGTTCAAGCACAGAAGGGTGATCGTGGGGGGTACGCACCAGGAGGTGATCGATGCCATTGCGAACAAAGATGTTGCCGCGATATCCACACGTGAATTGCACGAAGCCGCGCCGGGCGTGGTGTTCATGTTCCCGGGGCAAGGTTCGCAGTACGTGAACATGGGGCGCGACCTGTACGAAAGTGAACCAAATTTCGCACAGCATTTCGATGAATGCATCGGCCTGTTCAATGCCGAATTGGGCGTTGATCTCAAGTCCATAGTCTTCCCCTCGAAAGGCAAGGAAGAGGAAGTTGCCGAACAGTTGAAGCAAACGGTGTACACGCAGGCATCGCTCTTCACCATGCATTACAGCTTGGCCAAATTGTGGATGCATTGGGGCATTGTACCCGAGGCCATGATGGGCCACAGCATCGGCGAGTTCGCAGCCGCTTGTTTGGCAGGTGTGTTCTCGCTCAAGGATGCGGTCACCCTCGTGGCGAACCGAGGCAAAATGATGCAGGCGTTGCCGAGCGGTTCCATGTTGAGCATTCGCGCAGCTGAAGCGGATATCGCCAAGCGCCTGCCGACAGGATGCAGCATCGCCGCCAACAACGGGCCGCAACTCAGCGTGGCCAGTGGACCGCACGAGGCGATCGCAAAACTGCAAGTCGAATTGGAGAAGGAGGACATCAATTGCAAATTGTTGATGACCAGCCACGCCTTCCACAGCCCCATGATGGACCCCATGGTGGTGCCTTACGAACGCATTGTGGACAACGTGGTGCTCAACGCGCCGCGCATCCCGATCATCAGTACGGTTACCGCTGATTGGTTGAAGGACGATGAGGCCATGTCCAGCGAATACTGGAGCGGACATCTGCGTGCTACGGTCCGTTTTGCACAAGCCGTGAAGTTCGGATGGGAACAAGGTGATCGCGTCATGCTCGAAGTGGGCCCACGTACTACCGCAACTACACTTGCTCGCCAGCAAAGTGCCGACGCTAAACGTCAAGTCGCCGTATCGTCCTTGGGTCCCGAAGCAGGGAATGGCGCTGAACTTGCTGCTCTGTTGAAAGCCGTCGGAGGGTTGTGGCAAAGTGGCGTGTTGATCGATCGCGATGCGTTCTACGAGCGTGAAGTGCGCCATCGCATTCCCATGCCGACCTATGCCTTCGAGCGGATCCGTCATTGGGTGGATCCCGTGGCCCTGGTGGCCGATGGTGGTCGTGCCATTGCATCAACCGCGATCGAAGCGCCCGTTCCGGAAAGTGCGGATGCCAACCTTTCACCCAAGGAGCAATTGATCCAACGCATCAAGACGTTGTTGGAGGAAAGTTCGGGCCTTGAATTGGCCGAAGTCAACAACGATGAGACCTTCCTGGAAATGGGTTTGGACTCGTTGTTCCTTACCCAAGTGGCGACATCGCTCAGCCGGAAATTCGGTGTGAAGATCTCCTTCCGCCAGCTGAACGAGCAACTACCGAACTTGGACAAATTGGCCGATCATTTGTTGCCGCATGTTCAAGAGGCATTAGCAGGGGCAGGTGGCAATGTGCAAGAGGCAGGACCAGTTAGCAAAGTGCAGGAGGCAGGATCACCTGACCCTAGCACCTCAGCCTATGAAGATGCGCCGGAGCTGAAGAAAGTATTCGGCGCGCAAGCACGGATCGTAAAGGAAAAGGTGGACGACTTCACCCCGGAACAACGTGCTTGGTTCAACGCCTTCGTGGATCGCTACGTGGCGAAGACCGCGAAGAGCAAAGCCTTCACGCAAGAGAACCGCAAGGAAATGGCGGATCCGCGCGTGGTCACCGGCTTCAAGCCACAGACCAAGGAACTCGTGTACCAAGTAGTGGTGGACCGCAGTGTAGGTTGCCATCTGTGGGACCTGGACGGAAACGAATACGTGGACATCCTCAGCGGTTTCGGTTCTTCCATGTTCGGCTATATGCCGGAATTCATCAAGAAGGAATGCCACAAACAGCTGGATGCAGGGATCGAGATAGGACCGATGCATCCGCTTGCGGCCGATGTTTCCAAACTGCTTTGCGAACTCACCGGTGGTGAACGTGCCGCCGTGTGCAACACCGGTAGCGAGGCCGTGCTGGGAGCCATGCGTATGGCAAGAACGGTGACCGGAAGGCATTTGATCATCGCATTCAGTGGTAGTTACCACGGTATCAATGACGAGGTGATCATCCGTGGCAGCAAGAGCAAGAAGAGCTATCCCGGCGCACCCGGCATCATGCCCGAAGCCGTGGAGAACATGTTGATCCTGGACTACGGAACACCGGAAAGTTTGGAGATCATCAAGCAACGTTGCCATGAAGCAGCCGCTGTGCTAGTGGAGCCGGTGCAGAGCCGACGCATGGAATTCCGGCCTGTGGATTTCTTGCGGGAAGTGCGTGCGATCACCGAAAAGCACGAGACCGCATTGATCTTCGATGAAGTGATCACCGGCTTCCGGATGCATCCGAATGGTGCCCAAGCCCTTTTCGGGATAACCGCGGATATTGGCACGTACGGCAAGGTCATCGGTGGCGGTTTGCCCATCGGTGCCATGATCGGCAAGAGCAAGTGGATGGACGCCTTGGACGGAGGCGATTGGCAATTCGGTGATGACAGCGTACCGCCAAGTGGCGTGACCTACTTCGCCGGAACGTTCGTTCGCCACCCATTGACCATGGCCGCCGCGAAAGCCGCATTGGTCCATATGAAGGAGAAAGGTCCAGCGTTGCAGGAACGACTCAACACCACGACGGAGGAAATGGTCGTCCGCGTGAACGGCCTCTTTGACAAGTACCAACTCCCCTACCGTTGGGTGAACTTCGGAAGTGCTTTCAAAACGAAGTACGACGAAAGTGTGAACTACACTGAATTGTTCTTTCTACTGATGCGTTACCACGGTGTGCATGTGCTCGACTTTCCGCACTTCATCACCACAGCGCATAGCGAAGCGGACATTGAATTCATCATCGCAACGGTGGAGAAGACCTGCGTTGAATTGCGTGCATCGGGCTTCATGCCGGAGCATACCTACCCGATCGAGATCGTGAACAGTTCATTGAACGGACACACGCGCAAATGGAGCGAACGGGTGATCAGCGCGATGGAACCTCCGGTGCCAGGCGCACGTATGGGGCGCACACCGAAAGGATTACCCGCCTGGTTCGTACCCGACCCCGATCGCAACGGTAAGTACCTACAGCTGGAAAACGAAGAACAATAGAATAGCCTCTCCCAAACGCTTGCCACCAAGCGCCTCGATATGGAAAAATTCATTCCTGAAAACCGCTTCACTCCGGTCGATTTCGATCCGTTCAACGGACCGACGATCGAACGGATCGTGCCCACCACCGAAGCACAACGCGAAGTGTTCATTGCCTCCAGCATGGGGGCCGATGCATCGTGCGCATACAACGAATCCGTTTCGTTGGAATTGACCGGTGTACTGGACAAGAACGCATTGGAACATGCTGTGGTCGCCTTGGTGCAACGCCATGAGGCCTTGCGCGGTTGCATCAGTGCAGATGGCCTGCATGTGATCATCCAGGACCGAAATGACATACGACCAGCGTTCATCGACCTGTCCGCCAAAACGATCGAAGGGCAACAGGAGGAGCTGAAGTCGCTCGCAAGAACCGATATGTCCACTCCCTTCGACCTGTTGAACGGCCCAGTGCTCAGACTGATGTTGGTCAAACTGACCGGGAACGATCACATGTTCCGGATAACCGGACACCACGTTCTGGTGGATGGTTGGAGCCTAGGTATCATCATGGCGGATATCAGTCGGTTGTACACCGCTTATAGAACGAACTCGGAACCCCAGCTACCTCGGGTCCATCGGTTCAGTGAATATGCGATCGCGCAAATGGACTTCGAAAAAAGTCTAGCGCACGGAGAAGTTGAGAAATACTGGCTGGACCTGTTCAAGAGGCCCCTACCAAGGGTGGAATTGCCAACGGACAGGCCACGACCTCGTTTGAAGTCTTTCGCCGGTGATCGCATTGACCTGGTCTTGGAACCCGCTCTTCTACAACGCCTGCGGGAAACGGCAACACGGAACGGGGCGAGTTTCGTGACCACGCTCCTCACCTGTTTCGAGCTGTTCATCCACAAATTGACCGGAGACCGCGACATGTGCGTTGGTATTCCAGCTGCAGGCCAGAGCGACTACGACATGAAGGACCTCGTGGGCCACTGCGTGAACCTGTTGGCGCTTCGATCCACGGTCGAAGAGGACGTGACCTTCAAGGACCACTTGAAGTCGCGCAGGACTGCCGTGCTCGACGCATTCGAAAACCAGAAGTACACGTTCGGAACGCTCGTACGTACCCTGAAGGTCAAACGGGAACCGGGCCACATACCCCTTGCACCGGTCGTCTTCAATGTCGATATGAACATGGACGATGGTGTGTCGTTCGCGGACCTGAAGCACCGGTTCATCAGTAATCCGAGACGGTACGAGCAATTCGAGTTGTTCATGAACGCCACTGGGAACGCGGATGAACTTGTTCTGGAATGGAGTTATAACACCGACTTGTTCGATCCCTCCACGATCAACGGGTGGATCGTCCAATTCACGAATTTATTGGACCGGATAACCGCCCAACCCGGTGCCACCATCGCCGAGCTTATCGGCGACGAGGAACTTGGCACCGAGCGCGTTCCCGTACCCGTGGAATGGCAAGGAACTGCTGTGGAGTACCCGGCCGATAAGAGCGTGAACATGCTGTTCGATGGGGTCGTGCAGCAATTCCCGAACAAGGTCGCACTGAACCACATCGACCAGGAGCTGACCTATGCGGAGCTCCATGAGCGGGTCGTTGCGCGCACGGCCCTGCTAAAGCAACGTGGTGTGAAGCCGGGTGATCTCGTGGGATTGTGTTGCGAACGTGACTTCGGTATGGTGGAAGCCCAACTGGCTATCCTTCGCGCCGGCGCTGCATTCGTTCCCTTGGACCACAATTACCCACTGGAGCGCCTGCGACTGCTGATGGACGATGTACGGCTCAAGGTGATTGTGACACAAGGCGACCTGAAGGACAAGTTGCCTGCGCACAGTGCCCATATCATCCTTCTCGACGGTGCTCCCCTCCCTTCGGTCAATGCGGAGGATCACCCACCGCTCGACACTCCCGATGGAGCAGCGTACATCATGTATACGAGCGGTTCAACGGGAAAGCCGAAAGGAGTGGTGGTCCCGCACAAGGGCATCGTGCGGCTCGTGAAAGAGCAGAACTATGCACCTTTCGGACCGGATGCCGTGATCACCCAGCTTAGCAATGTCTCGTTCGATGCGAGCACCTTCGAGCTATGGGGCGCCTTGTTGAACGGCGGTCGGTTGGTACTTCAACCACAATCCAAACCGACCCTGCGCGAGGTGACCGATACCATCGAGCGATACGGCGTGAACATCATGTTCATCACGACCGGTCTCTTCAACGTGCTGGTGGACGAACACGTAGATCGTCTCAAAGGATTGAAGTGCATCCTGACAGGAGGTGAGGTGATGAGCCTCCCCCACATCAGGAAGGCCCTCGATGTGCTTGGCCCAGGTGTGCTCAACAACATGTACGGTCCTACCGAGAACACCACCTACAGTTCTTTCCACCCGATCAATAGCGAGTCGGACATCGGCCGCCAGGTCCCCATCGGCAAACCGATCAACAACACGTTCCTGTACATACTTGACGAGCAACTGGAACCTGTTCCGGTCGGGGCAAAGGGTGAACTGTATTGTGGTGGCGACGGTGTTGCGATGGGCTACTGGGAGCGCCCGGAACTCACCGCCGAACGCTTCCTGCCTGACCCGTTCCGTGGGGAAGGAACGCGCATGTACCGCAGCGGCGACCTTGTAAAGTGGTCCAACAAGGGCGCTATCGAATTCATCGGTAGGGCCGACGATCAAGTGAAGGTGCGTGGTTTCCGGATCGAATTGGGGGAGATCGAAAATGCCATCAGCACCTATCCTGGTGTAAAGGACAGGCTCGTTATGGCGCGGCGCGACCTGCCCGGTGATCAGCAACTGGTCGCCTACGTTGTACCTGGGATCGACCCGGAGACCAATGCCGAATTCCGGAGTGAATTCTTGGCAGGCCTCAAGAGCCATTTGGCCGCACAACTTCCAAGCTTCATGGTGCCCGCGTTCTTCGTTGCGCTCCGTGCACTCCCACTGAACCCGAACGGCAAGGTGGACAAGAAGCTCCTGCCCTTGCCTGAACTGCGGAACTTGAGCATGGTGACGAAACACGTGGCACCGCGGAACGCCATCGAAAAAGCACTGGCTGCGATCTGGGGCAAGGCTTTGGGGACAATGGACCTGAGCATCCACGATAACTTCTTCGAGGTTGGAGGCCATTCACTTCTGGGAATCCAGATCCTGACCCAAGTGGAACAGCAATTCGGCCAGGCCATCCCATTCAACCAGATGTTCCTTGCGCCCACCATCGCGCAGATGGCGGAACTGTTGACGTCGAACCGTCCGCAAGTACGATACGAACATCTGTTGCCGATCCAGCCCAACGGCTCGCGTATTCCGTTGTTCTGTATCCATGGCGACGAAGCGAACATGTTCCTACCGAAATACCTCGGATCCGATCAGCCCTTCTATGGTGTAAGCCATCAAGGGGATGATGGACTCCCCATTCCACATAGGACCGTGGAAAGCATCGCCGCCCGGTATATCGCGGAAATAAAGAAGGAACGACCGCACGGTCCTTACATCCTGTGCGGGTACTCCTTCGGCGGGATCGTCGCCTTCGAGATAGCAAGGCAGTTCGTCAACAACGGAGAGAGTGTTCCGATGGTGATCCTCTTGGACACATACGCCCCAGAGCCATACGCCGCGGTCATGCGGGCCGAACAGAAGTTCTATGGACCCCTGAAGAACCTGGTGATGCGAGGTTTGGTGAAATTCTACCATCTCCGGAATGAACCGCTTCCACCTTGGCTGCGCAATTTCAACGTGATCGACACCTACGACCGTGCTACCTATCAGTACGAGATGGTGCCCTACCCCGGCGATCTCACCATAATTAAGGCCGGAGGTTCCCCTGGTACTATGGACAAGGGGTGGAAGGATTATATCAAAGGCAACATACAACTGCGCCGCTGCCCCGGAACGCACTTTACAATGATCTCCGAGCCCCATGTGCAAGTGGTGGCCCAACAGATCGAACTGGCGATCCAGGAAGTGATGCAACGCGCCAAGTCCGTGGTGGCATAGGCTGGCTCCGGTTTGAATGTTGGATCTTTGTCCTGATGAAAGATGACGTGCTGACCGGCCGAAAACTGACGGTGTTCTGCGAAGGACCGTTCATCGGATCGCCGGAACGTGCAGCAATACCAACGGAACCCACCGATCACATCGCCGTGTGGACCGCCACGTTGGCCGACCTGCTCCCGAGAGCCGAAGCATACCACGCCACCTTGGATCCAACAGAAAAGGAACGCATGGCGCGGTTCCGGTTCGAGGTGGATCGTGAACGGTTCCTTTTAGGACACGGATGGCTTCGCGAAGTACTCGGAACCTATCTACTGTGCGCACCTGCAAGTCTGTCATTCAGCCGAGGCCGTTACGGCAAACCATTTCTGGAAGGGCATCCCCTTCGGTTCAACATCAGCGATACCAAGGATGCCGTGGCGATCGCCGTCTCTAAGGAGCGAGAGGTTGGAGTGGACATCGAAACCACTTCACGCAAAGTCCACCATGTGGAAGTAGGCCAACACTATTTCACCACGGAAGAGATCGCGGCCATTGATGAAGCGCCCGATGGTAAGCGCCGCTTTTTGGAGTTCTGGACCCGCAAGGAAGCCGTGCTAAAAGCCAGTGGTGTCGGCATCATGGATGATCTACATCTGCTGCGCGTGAATGCACCAGTGAACGAATTAAGGATCACCCACCCGGAATTCATCGCCATGGCCACCGACGAGTACCATGTGCGTACATGGAGCGTGGGAGATGAACACTTGATCAGCTTGGCAGTGGAGCATGCGGTTGGGGAAGTGCGGATGTTCGGGGTGTAGGTAGAACCAAGGCACAAGACACAAGGATCAAGTCACAAGAACCAAGACCCAGGATCATTCCTCCCCTCCTTCTTCCCCATAGAACATCGGGTGGAAGTTGAGCAAGTACAACCGTTTTCCGGCGCGGGTGATGGCGGTATAGAGCCAGCGTACGTATTCGGCATCCATCATTTCGGCGGTGATGTAGCCTTGGTCCACGAAGACCGTGTTCCATTGTCCGCCTTGGGCTTTGTGGGCGGTTACAGCGTAGGCGTATTTGATCTGTAAGGCTTGGGCATAGGGGTCCTCGCGCAAAAGGCGGTAGCGTTCGGCTTTGGTGGGCGCGGTGTAGCTGTTGAACAAGGCTTGGCGCAACAGTTTGATCTGCCCACCGGGCATGGCGGGACTTTCCGTGGCGAGTACATCCAGCATCACCTTCACTTCCAATTCGCGCTCTTCCAAGCCCGTCCACCAACCGGCGGTGATGTCCGCGAACCGCAGTCCGTGCTTCTCTTCGGTGCCGTGAACCCGTTTCACAACGATGGGTTCCCCGTTGGCGATCAGTTCCGGTTTGCCGTTCTTGCCAGCCCAGAAGTAGTTGTTCTTGACCACCATCAACCGGTCGCCGGAGCAGAGCTCTTCCTCGTACCCATGGATGCGGGTGCGCACCTGCATGCTGTACTGGTACGCACGCTTGTTGCTACGGCAGATCACGCACACTTCATCATCGCCGTCCTGTGCGTAGGCTGTCTCCAACGCATCTTGCAGGTCGTGGCCCGTTAGGCGGATCACATCCGGAAAGCCCATGGTGAATAGTGGCATGGGTTCCTTTTCACCCAAGATCCCACGCAAAGCGGTGGCATTGGTCAAGATCCCGGACCCTTCGGCCTGCCGCACCACATCCGTCATTTCCAAGGCTCCGGCCGTCAACCCGAACGCGGCGAGTTCCTTCACATCCAATGCCGGGCTCTTATCACTGCCCACCGGCGGTAACTGGGCCGGATCGCCGATCACCAGCAACTTGGTGCGCGGTGCACTGAAAACGTGCTCGAACAGGTCCTGCAACAGATCGCGTCCACCGAAGGGTCCTTCACCCAAGCCACCACGCCCGATCATGGAAGCCTCGTCCACGATGAACAGGGCATCTGCATCCTTGTTCGGTGCCACCATCATACTGCCCGGGCCGGCGACTCCTTCCCCCGAGATCCTGTAAATCCGCCGGTGAATGGTGGAGGCACTTCGACCTGCGTAAGCGCTCAATACCTTGGCGGCACGGCCTGTTGGGGCCAGCAGCACCACCGGTCTACGTTGGTCCGCTAGCACCTGTACCAAGGCGCCCACCAAGGTGGTCTTTCCGGTGCCCGCGTAGCCCTTCAGCACCAAGGTGGCATTCTCCTTCGGCGTGGCCAACAAGCGCTCCAAGGCAACGGCAGCCCGTTCCTGCCCCGCAGTAGGCGTGTGGACGAGGGCCTGTAAGAGCCGTTCGTGGAAATTGTCGTTGGGGGTTGCCGTCAAATTGGTTCCACTGATCCGAGGACCGGTGCAATTGCACAAATGAAGGGCTCAAGTGCCGGGGTGAATTTATCTTACTTTTGAGCGCTTCAGACCATACCGTACGCCATAGCGATGAAGAATCTCGCCAGTTATATTTTCCCAGTGCTCCTGATCGTGGTCGGGGGTGCCTTATTGATCATTGGTGCCATGCAAGGCCAGAACGGGATGGTGCTCCTAGGGGCCGGCCTCGCACTGTTGGCCGGTATCATTTCCCTGCTGCTCCAGATGGGCATCATCGGCCGCCAGGTGGGCATGGTGATCGGGATCGTGTTCGCTTTGGTCGCTGTCGGCTTGGCCTATCTGAACTACCGCTCGGTTGAGAAAGTGATCGAATTCAACGAACGCAAATTGAAGAGCGACCGCAAACTGATCCAAGCATTGAAGGACATGCGGACGGCCGAGATCGGATTCAAACAAGCGAATGGTGCCTACTCTGGGAACCTCCAAGCCCTTCAGGAATTCGTGCGCAGCGGTACCATTCCCATGGTGAAGGCGATCGGTCAAGTGCCGGATACGCTGACTGAACAGGAAGCCTTGGACCTGAAGATCATCGTTCGCGATACGATCATGGCGCCAGCGTTGGATTCGCTGTTCCTTGCTCCCCGCTTGGCCGGCGAGCGGCTGTATCCGTTCGATGTGAACACGTTCATCAATTCACCGGTGAGCAATGAACCGTTCATCCTGAGATCCGGCATGGTGAACTCCAGCGGCCGTAACATGTCCGTGTTCCAAGTGAAGGACCCGCAGCCCATGGTGAAGGGAGACACCCTTTTCGTAGGCAACTTGGAAAAGGTGAGCACGGCAGGGAACTGGACGGGTGAGTAAGATCTTCGCCAGCGGTTCCTTTGTTCCAAGTCCAATTTGCTTTCCGTCGCAGTTCGGGACCAATATGGTTTTGAGCGCGACCCATAAATGACATTTACCTTCGGGGCCATGGAACGAGGCGAATACAAAGTGGCCCACTTCGATCCCAAGCGTGACCGGGCTTTCCACTTGGCCATTGTGCTTGGTCAAGGTCCTTCTGCTTGTGTTGCACACGATCTGGAAACCGGTGAACCACAAATGTTGGTGTGGGCACCAGGCCTCGAAGCGCTTTCCCTTGCAGGTGTTCCCGCGCACCCACGATCGGTCACCTACGTCACCTTGCCCGAATGGAGCACGCTCGTACCCGACGGGGCTTTGGACCCGACGATGAACGGCCAACACTTGGCATTGGTCCATGGCAAATTGCCGGTGGCCCAAGTGCGCGATGAACCGGTGAAGACGATCAGCGCCACCTGTCTTTACGCCCATGACGAAAGCAACGAACGCAATGTGCTGGACCGTTTCCCCAACGCACGGGCACTCCCCTTGCAAGCCGTGTTGGTCCGGGGTGCGCAAATGCGGTCCACTACCTCTCCCGTGCTTTTAATGCACCGTGGTGCAGATCGGGTGGACCTAACATTGGCGAACGGTCAACGCCTTTTGTTGAGCAACAGTTACTTGGCACGCACCGCGGAAGATGTGCTCTACTTCTGCTTGTTGGCCGCAGAAACAGGTGGCATTCCACCTGCTGATATGAAGCTTCGGACGGGTGGCACACACCTGCTCCAACTGGAACGCGACCTATTGGACCGCTACTTCAGTGACCATGCACCGGCGATCCCATCCACATGGCCCAATGTCCCGAAGACCTTGGGGCCCATGGATCGTTGGTTGGCGGCCTTCGACCAGTTCGCATGCGTATCGTAGCCGGCAAATACCGCAACCGCCGGATCGATCCACCACAAGGAATTGAAGCACGGCCAACGACCGATTTCGCCAAGGAAGGACTGTTCAATGTGCTGCAGCACAGCGTTCCGTTGGAAGGAATACGGGTACTGGACCTCTTCGCAGGCACCGGCAACATGTCGTTGGAGTTCCTTTCCAGAGGCGCTGTGGACGTGGTTTCCGTGGAACAGGACCGCAAGCTGTTCGCCTTCATACAACGCACGATCGCGGAAATTGGTGAAACCGGATGGCGTGTCGTGAAGGAAGATGTGTTCAAATTCTTGAGCGGACACCGGAGCAAGTATGACATCATTTTTGCCGATCCACCGTTCCACATGGAAGGCACAGAACGCATAGCGAGCATGGTGTTCGAGAATGCGCTGTTAGCACCGGACGGCGTGTTGATCATCGAGCACCACGAGAAGACCGATCTTAGTGCTGTGGACGGTTATATTCGAAACCGAAAATACGGTCAGATCGTGTTCAGCATATTTGGAGGAAGTAATGAGGAAATGAATTGAATGTGATGAATTAAGGGAATTGGCAAACCGTTGGGGGATCATCTTCGGCCCAAAGGGACGCATGGAGAACGCAAAGAACAAGAACACATGAAAAGCCCGATCGCAGTTTTCCCAGGCACCTTCGATCCGATCACCATCGGTCATGTGAGCATCGTGGTACGGGCATTGCCGTTGTTCGATCGCATCATCATCGGTATGGGCGTGAACAACACCAAGAAGACCATGTTCGCTGAGGAACAACGCCTCGCTTGGATCGAACAAGCCTTCAAGGAACATGCGAACGTGGAGGCGGTCGCATTCGAAGGGCTGACCGTGAACCTGTGCAAAAAGGTCGGGGCATCCTTCATCTTACGCGGATTGCGCAACAGCACGGACCACGGCTACGAGCGCAGCATTGCATTGATGAACCGCCAGATCTCCGGGGTGGAAACGATCTTCCTGCCCAGCGCACCGGAACATGCACATATCAGCAGCACTATCGTGCGTGAGTTGCTTGCCAATAAGGCCGATGTTTCAGCGTTGGTGCCCATGGCGATATGATCAGATCCTTGGTAACGTGTCTTCTTATTTGCGCATCGGTGTGGTCGATCGCAGCGCCATTCACGATCCATGTTTCGTCCAGCGGGCATGATGACGATGTGGTTTCCTTATACCGCTACGATGACCTCTTCACACTGCGTGGTGTATTGTTGACACGTGGGTTATTGAACTCTGAAGGTATGGCCACTTTGGAAGGTGAAGTTGAACAAGTCACGAAGATGTACCTGCGAATCGGCGAGCGAACTGCGGACCTGTATGTAGCACCCGGCAGTGACCTGAATGTTGTTCTGACACCAATGCCCGGCGCATTGAGCTTGAACGGAACAAGTCGAATGGTGATCACCTTCACCGGAATGGACCCGATGGACGTGAATGCACTTTCCAGCGATCTGAACGAGCGCATCGATGCATTCATTTCCGAAGACTTGGCTACCGATGAAACAGCCGGTATGCAAGCACTCGACATCAAACGCAAGGATGGGGGCACCTTGGAAGACAGCACAAAACGCCCTCCCACCCTCTTCGTTACTCCATTGTTATCCGCGAACAAAGTGGACTCGTTCACCACTAAGCTTCGTCGGTTCTACGCCGAGGCGAAGGATCCGTGGTTCGCACACTACTTGAACTATAGCATAGCGGGTCTCTATGCAGGTCCGCGCACCAAGGAAAGTGATTTGTTCAAGAAATTCCTGGAAGGCAAGCCCGTGCTCTACAACGTTCCGGAATATGTGCGCTTCATCCGGAATTTCTTCAGCGACCAGCTTGATCAATTGGCCCGAACACGGGGTGACTCATTGACCATGTTCGCTTCGACAGGAAATGCGGAAGAGTTGAGAAAGCTGTTCCAACACAACGACTTTCTGCGGACCAGTGATCAACTTGCCGAGTTGGTCATGATCGATCAACTCTACCGCAAATACGCGATCGGCCTCGTGGACCAGAATGCGACGGAAAGGCTCCTCGCCAAAGTGGGATCAAATTCCAAATGGCCTGAACACCGCACGATCGCGAGCAACATGTTGTGGGACCTTTTAGCGATGCGTCCCGGAAGCGTGTTATCACAAGGGCTCCGACTTGAAACACCGAGCGGAACAACAGCGGACCTTGAAAGTCTTTTGGTGGGTCCAGTTTGTATTGCGCTAACCGCTGGTTGGTGTACCGCGTGTGGCCCGGAGATCGCTGGCTTGATCAAGCTCGACAACGAATACCCCGGTGCGATAACGGTGGTTGTGATCGGCTTGGACAAGAGCCTCGATGAGTTCAATGTGGCGCGGAAGACATACAAGGACAATAAGTTGACCTGGATACACGCCGCCGCCGAGCAAGAACTGCGCGAACAACTACGCGTGCGAAGCCTTCCGATGTTCTACTTGTTGAACGGAAATGAACTGGCTCGCTCCCCTGCCCCGCTGCCTAGCGAAGGCTTGGGTGCCTTGTTCCACCAAGCCAAGGTGGCCGCCGACCAAAAAGTACGGGTGAAGGTTTGGGATGACTGACCGAAGACAATTCGGGTCGCGCTTCGCGCTCTTAGGGTTCCTGAATTTTACCACAGATTGACACGGATGCATACAGATAATGCCATTCTCATTGGCGTTCGCGTGGACATGGCAACATTCAGCAGGAATTGAACAACCCGTGGTTCGGCCTAGAGCGTTACCGTCCCTCCCACGCTATGATCACAGGCAATAAGCTCGGGTAGGTATCGGCCTTCATGGCTTGTAGTTCTGTTCGATCCATCCACCGCACCTCTTCGATATCCTCCTCGGTTTGTGCGGTCAGCATTTCGACTGAAGAGGCTTTCATCAGGAACCAATCAGTGCGCTTCAGGTGCTGTTTGCCTTTGCGTTCGTAGGTGTGCCAAGTGCTTGTAAGAGGCGCTACCAAACGAACATCCACCAAACCGCATTCTTCCTGTACCTCCCGAACGGCGGCTTGTTCAATGTCCTCGCTCTTTTCCACTTTTCCCTTCGGTAGGTCCCAAACACCCAAGCGCCGGATCGCCAACAAGC
>Ga0209063_1000610_pt1 | contig 22409 bp, 15 predicted proteins | sample KloWWTmeKNB19Kit_FD_187177 | JGI IMG/M metagenome (GOLD analysis project Ga0209063, IMG submission 187177) | Active sludge microbial communities from Klosterneuburg, Austria, studying microevolution and ecology of nitrifiers - Klosterneuburg... | ecosystem: Engineered > WWTP > Aerobic digester >... | reverse complement strand
CAACAAGAAATGCTACACCTGAGAAGATATATGGAGTTAACAGTAATCCTCTCATCAACCAGTGGAGTTATACCGCTGGAGTTTCTTTAAAGCGATTAACAAAAAACGGCTTTTATAATTTTTCTTTAAGCAGAAATACTTTAGATAACAGTGCGGATAAATATGAAGACAATAATTTTCCAACTGAAGCCAGTCGCACCTATAAAATCAGAAGTAATGAAACAGAAAATAAATTCAGATTTGATGTCACGAATAATATTCGGGATTGGAAAATAACGTATGGAACAGTTGCACAATATGTTCAGTTTGAGAATAGTTTTTTTCAGCTGTTAAGGCCGGAATTGAGAGATGACCAGGGGAATATTATTCAAAGCCAACAAGTAATAAACAACAACACTACTAAAAACTTTCTTCGTTACGGTGCTTTTATACAAGCAGGAAAAAGATTTTTCAATGACCGGATGTCGCTAAGTGGTGGTGTACGAATAGATGCAAACTCATTGGAGAATAGTGAAACGAACCCCCTTAAACAATTAAGTCCAAGATTAAGTATAAGTTATGCATTGGCACCAAAATGGAATGTCAGCAGCAGTTACGGAATTTATTATCGCCTACCATCTTATACTCAACTGGCTTATACCAATACTGTTGGTTTTAATGCTTCAAATCCTGGAGAGTATATAAGAAGTAATCATTTTGTAGCAGGAGTTGAATATTTACCCTCTATCACAACGAGATTTACCATCGAAGGGTTTTATAAAAAATATGGCAATTATCCTGTTAGTATTTTCGATGGCATAAGCCTTGCTAATAAGGGAACAGAATTTGGCGCCATTGGTAATGAATCTGTCGATCAAAATGGTATTGGAAGAGCTTTTGGGCTAGAGTTTTTTGCGCAACAAAAATTAACCAATCGGCTTTTTGGTGTCTTTAGCTATACATTGTACAAAAGTGAGTTTACTGGTACCAATGGAAAATATGCACCAGCCTCATGGGACAACAGGCATTTAATAAGTATTACTACAGGCTATAAATTAAATCGAAATTGGGAATTAGGTCTCAAATTCCGTTATCAGGGAGCTGCTCCATACACTCCCTTCGATCTTATCGAAAGTCAGAGAAATTATCTAACATTAGGAACAGGTATATTTAATTTCAATCAGGTTAATACGCTACGTTTGGAGGCTTTCCATGCAGCAGACATAAGAATTGATAAAAAATGGAATTTTAAACGTTTTACGATAGACCTGTTTTTTGATATTCAGAATTTTTATGGCTCCAAAAGTGCCGGTGGCCAGCAGTATACCTTTAAGCGAAACGAAAGCAATACTGCTTTTGTTACAACAGATAATCAGCCTATCAACCAGAATGGAAGTAATGCAATTCCATTTATACTTGAAAATAGAGAAGGCAATATTTTACCCTCACTTGGCTTGATTCTTGAATTCTAATAAGGAATAGATATACCCAACTTGAAACAAGTTGAATTATTTTAATGGTTCTTTAAAAAATCTGTCTTAAATTAGGACTAAATCAATTTCCACATTATGACTTCAAAGAAAAAATCAGCAGCAAAAAAGAAAACGGCAGTTAAGAAGAAAACTGCTCCAAAAAAGAAAGCAGCAACAAACAAAAAAGCTTCACCTGTAAGGAAGGCTGTACCGAAAAAGAAGGTTGCAGCAAAAAAAGCTACCCCGAAAAAGAAAGTGGTAGCAAAGAAAAAGGTAGCATCGAAAAAGAAAGTTGCTTCTAAAAAGAAATCGATAGCAAAAAAGGTCACAATTCCTAAAAAGAAAGGATCACCTAAAAAGGCTGCAGTAGCAAAAAAGAAATCAGTGCCAAAAAAAGCAGTAGCTGTTGCAAAGAAACCTGAAATTAAAAAGGCTATTCCAACTCAAGCTACCAGTGATTCTGCTGTAAAAAATGAAAATGATGTGGTTTCTGAAGTTCAAAAAGAAACTATTAGGAAAAATATAGCTGAAAGAATTGAAACTCCTGAAGTTGTTCCTGAAGTAGTTGAACAAACCGCAATACCTTTTCCTACAACTGAAACAAAACCAGATGAGGGTGTAAAAGGAATTCTGAATAAATCAAAAAGGCTGGTACCTGCCCGGAATCATGATCCGCATCATATCAAATTAAACAACGTAAAAAAAGGCGGCCCTAAACCATCCGGTAAAAAGCCACTTTGGTAAATTAGAAAAATGTAAAAATAATAAGGGCCGATGGTTATTCTTTACTTCGTTGATGAAACCATTGGTCCTTTGTTATTGCGTAGATAAAATCAAGTTTTGCAGGTTCTCCATAATAAGCCATTTCAACTTCTCCTATTTTTATAGCACCCATTTTTTGAATAGAAATTTGTGACCGCTTATTAACAGCCCCAATAAAAAAATTTACATTTTGAACATATTGAAAAATATGATCAAGCATTAATTGCTTTAAAGCTTTATTATAACCTTTGCCCCAACATTTTCGAACAAAAAATGTGTAGCCAATCGATACAGTGCTTGTTTCAGTAATAAAATCACTATACCGTGAGCTGCCGAATATTTCTTCAGTATCAGCATCCATAACTAAAAATGCACCACCTGATTCAATACCGCCTTTAAAATAATTTTTAAAATCTGCAAGTTGATATCTGTTCTTATTAGGATGCTGCTCCCATATCAGTGGATCAGATGCAGCACGGTACAGGCCATCAAAATCGGACTGTACAAGTGGCCGAGCTTTTACAAGTTCGTTACTAAGCAAAGGTTGAAAATTAATTGTTGAGTTAGTCAAAACAAAGAATTTAGTATTAATTGTATACAATGCTTTATTGTGAAATCATTGTTCCCAGATAGCTCCCACTCCTGCTGCCCACAGTAATTTATTCAATGCAGGAATATCTTTATTCATTATTTCATCTGCTTTTGCTTTTAAAGTTGCCCAGGTTATATTCAATTCTTTAAGCCTGTCAACATTTGGTTGATTAACTCTGGGTAAATCACTTTCAGTCTGATTGATTAGAAACATATAATTCGCTGTAAACTTATTTTCAAAATTTTCTACATCATCATATGCTTTTGATCTGCGTTGAACCATATCTTCATCCCATACTTTCATTTTCTTTACCAATACATCACCTTCTTTTTTCAAAGATGTATATTTTTCTTCGGCCGAAAGTGTATTCAGAATTCCTTCTAACTGTATTCTTTTTGCATTCAAGCTATTTACAATCTGGTGCATCTTGGTAACTTCTTGCTCCATTTGATTCATCAATGTATGATATTCCTTATAAGTAGGTGCATCAATTTCATATAAAGGGTTGGACAGGATTGTAGCATCAGCCATTATTTTTTTCCCGTTTATCAGTATTGATACAGCATATTTTCCCGGAGAAGCTTTATGGCCACGATAACTACTTTCTATATAAACATCGGGCACACCAGGCATTGTGCTATAACGCATATCCCAAACAAAGCGGTTCAAGCCTTTTGATTTTGACAAAAGGGGTTCATCATTCGGGCCACCATCATATTTTTTATAAGTACTATCAGCTTTAGAACTAAAACTGCGAACAAGATTTCCTTCTGCATCTTTAATTTCCATTTTTAGTATTTCATCATCCTTTAGAGCAGGCAACGTATAATAAAGAACGACACCGGTAGCAGGATTTACACCTCGGAATTTATGAAGTCCGGTAAAACTTGTATCCGTTTTATCCAACTCACTTGAACCATTTACTAGATAAGCAGGCGATGGTTGTAAAATTGAAAAAGAAGATATCTCTTTTTTGTATTGTCGAAGCAAGCTAAGATCATCCAATATCCAGAATGATCTGCCGGAAGTGGCTGCAATTAAATTTCCTTGGTGAATTCTTAAATCAGTAATGGGTGTAATGGGCAAATTCAACTGAAATGATGTCCATGCCTTTCCCCCATCCCACGAAACGTATAAACCAGATTCTGTTCCGGCAAACAGCATGTCTTTTCTGGTATCATCTTCTCTTACAACTCTTGTAAATGCTCCAACTGGTATTCCGTTTGAGATTCTTGTCCATGTTTTACCATAGTCCGTTGTTTTATAGATTCCCGGTGTATGGTCATTAAACTTGTATCGTGTAGTGGCAATATAAGCTGTCCCTTTATCGAACGGAGATATTTCAATTGCATTGATAAGACATTCTTGTAAACCCGTAGGCGTAACATTTTGCCAGTTTGCACCACCGTCACGGGTAAGATATACTAACCCATCGTCGCTACCTGTCCATATCACTCCTTTTTCATGCGGCGATTCTATAACATAACTTAATGTTCCATAGTTCTCTGCTCCCACCGCTTCATTAGTTATCGGTCCACCACCTTTTCCCTGTTTTTCTTTTTCATTTCGAGTAAGATCAGGCGAAGCTTCCGTCCATGACTTTCCGTTATCAGTTGTCTTTAATAAATATTGTGCACCATGATAATAAGTATTTGTTTCATGTTTCGACCAGATTATTGGAGCATTCCAGTTGTACCGGTATTTCATATCCTTTGTTTCTCTTCCAAGGTATTGGATCGGTGCAGCCATTATATTGGTTGATGCCTTTGACTTATTATCAAGCATTTCGATTGTACCCAAATAACTACCGCCTAAAACAATCTGTGGATCATCGGGATTAAACGCCAGAAAAGCACTTTCTCCACCCGCAGATGCTGTCCAGCTATTTGTAGATATTCCTCCGCTTCCTAATTCACGACTGGCAATTTTTACAGATGTATTATCCTGTTGCCCACCATAAATATTATAAGGAAATTTATTGTCGACATTGATTCGGTAAAACTGTGCAGTAGGCATATTATTCTGACTGCTCCAGGATTTTCCTTTGTTGAAAGTGATAGCAGCACCACCATCATCAGAAATAATCATGTTATTCGAATTGTTTGGATTAATCCATAGATCATGATAATCTCCATGTGTATTAGAAATGTCTTCCCAGTTTTTTCCACCATCAATTGATCGAAGTGCCGGTGCACTCATTACATACAAAGTGTTTTCATTCAATGGATCTGGAAACAATTCAATATAATACCATGACCGCTGTACCAAACGGTGATCTTTTGAAATTTGCGACCAGCTTTTTCCGGAATTCTCTGAAACATATAATCCACCTGCTTCTTTTTCCCAATCACTTTCTATTAAGGCATACACTTTTTCAGAATTCGAACGGCAAACTGCAATTGACATCTTACCCAAAATTGGAGGCAACCCTTCTTTTAATTTTTCCCATGTATCACCAGCATCTATTGATTTGTATAATCCACTTCCTGGTCCACCGCTGATCACTTTCCATGGAAGTCGACCATGTTCCCACATCGCCGCATATAATATCCGTGGATTATTCATGTCCATTGATAATTCTGCACAGCCTGTTTTTTCATCAACATATAAAATATTTTTCCAGGTTACACCCCCATCAGTTGACTTGTAAATACCCCGTTGCTTTGATGGACTATATAATGCTCCTTGTGCTGCTACATAAACTATGTTAGGATCCTTTGGATGAATTGTTATCCGGGCAATATGTTGTGTTGTTTCCAATCCCATCTTTTTCCATGTCTTTCCAGCATCAGTACTTTTATATACACCATCCCCATGAGAAGTCATCACACCTCGAACGGCATGTTCTCCCATACCTACATACACTATATTGGCATCACTTTCTGCAACAGCAACTGCACCTACAGAACCTGTTTTAAAATAGCCATCCGAAATATTTGACCAGGTAATACCCATATCATCAGTCTTCCAAACGCCGCCACCTGTAGTACCCATGTAGTATGTATTTGTAGCTCCGAGTACACCCATTGATCCTACAGAACGACCGCCACGAAACGGGCCTATACATCTCCACTTTACAGGTTTAAAAAAAGAATTGAGATCATTATCTGTGGTTTCACTTTTCGTTTGGGCATTGACTTTGGAAAAAAGTGAAATGAAAATAACAGAAAGCAGCAGTTTACATTTCATAGAAATAATATTTATACCTGAAATATAAATATTATTTTCTTATAAGTTTCAATATTACATTAACGGCAGCTAGTGCCTAGCAATTAAACCTTACATTTAATCAAAGATTTCAATAATGAAAACAATAACTTTTTTATTTGCCGCAATGATTACTTTAATTTCTTCAGCACAAAACAAACCGTATTATTATCAGATACCAGAAGCTCCGGCAACATTTACACCTGCAACAGTTGCTGCCAGAATGGTTGACGGACTTGGCTTTCGTTATTTCTGGGCTACGGAAGGATTAACAGAAAAGGATATTGCATATAAGCCTACCGAGGATAGCAGAACAAGTTTGGAAACACTACAGCATATTGATGGACTTACTTTTATTTTGCTTAATGCTGTGAATAAAAAATCAACAATCGGTTCATCAGGGTTTGAAAAACTTACGTTTGAAGAATTGCGTACAAAGACTTTATTACAGATTCAGCAAGCAAGTGAAATACTAAAAAAGCCAGACGCCAATCTTGAAGATTTTGATATGATATTTGAGAGAACAAATGGCAAACAGGAATATCCTTTCTGGAATCTTGTAAACGGCCCAATTGCTGATGCGCTGTGGCATGTAGGCCAGATAATTACTTTTCGAAGATCATCCGGCAATCCATTACCAAAAGGTGTAAATGTGTTACAAGGAACAAAAACTAATTAAGCAGTTTCTTTTTTAGTAAATCCATTTGGGAATATAAAACTGAGCAGTACGAAAATCAGCAGAAAGTTAAATTCAATACCATTTCTGCCACCACCAACTACATACCAACCTTCTTTAAAATGAACCATAATGATTCCCATTATCAATACTAAAATGGTGATCATGGATGCAGGTTTTATAAAATGACCAATAAGCAGGCAAATGGCAGCAGCTATGTGAGATAATTTTATTGCCCAAGCAATTGGTACACCTATTGGTGAAAATCCGGTTTCGTTTAAATAATATTTTCCAAAATTATTTATGCCTCCGTCAAACATTCCAGGAATACTATGCGCCAGCAGAATCACTGCTACCGCAAATCGTAGAATAAAATTATTTTTGAATAGATTCATCTTTCTTTAAATTGATTACAGGAAAATAAATTATTCTAGCCTTCCTTTCTTTTTAGTCAGCTTAAAAAATTGATCAAGGTTACCACCAATAGCCTCTTCAAAAGCTTTTTGCATGTCTTCTGGTTGCGGATGTTTGAATTTCCATTGCTGATAATAATTTTGCATGGCAGCATCCAACTTTTCTCGTCCTACGGAGGATTCGAGCAGGTATAACCACAAAGCCGTTTTTACATACGATACCAATCCATATTCATCACTGTTAGGAAATTTATCTGCCGGAGTTTCCATGGCAGATTCCATCGGCAGGTTTTTATCAATAACAGTATAAACTGTTTCCTGAAATTTATCTACTGGTAAATCCCTTACTTCCTTTGGCATCGCATCGCCAAATATTGAGTTGTATCGGTATTTTTCAGCTTCATATCTAAAGTGATAATAACTGTTTAAACCTTCATCCATCCAGGTATGCATTCTTTCATTGCTTCCAAGTATTGCCATAAACCAGTTATGCCCTACTTCATGTGCAATCACACCATCTAATGTTTCTACTTTTGCATCAGGGCTTGTAATAAGTGTAACCATCGGGTATTCCATTCCACCGCTTGAATTATTTGCCGGGCCTTCTACCGCCTGCACCACGGGGTAAGCATACTCTCCCACCCATTCGCTGTATTTTCTGGTAGCATCTTTTACATAATCAATACTGTTATCCCAAAGTGTTTTCTTTTTATTGTGATAATAGCTAAAAGCATCGACTACTTTGCCAGAACTAAGTTGCACTGTGTCGTATTGTATCACAAAATCTTTATCAGCAAACCATGCAAAGTCAGGAACCTGTTCTGCGTAATAACTTAATGTTTTGTTTCCACCCTTTGTTGCTGGCTGGTATAATACAGGCTTATTGCTTCTGCTTACTGTATTGGCAGCACCAGTTTTTTTATAAGTATCAAGCTCAGCTTTGGTTTGCAATGTACCCGTTGCAGCCACAATAAAATCTGACGGCACAGTAAGCGTTACATTAAATGTTGCATACTCACTATAAAACTCTCCCATATCTAAGTAAGGCATTTCATGCCAACCATTTTTATCATACACTGCTGGTTTTGGATACCATTGGCAAGCCATAAATTCTCCATCAGCATAGCCGGAACGGGAAAAATAAGATGGTAATACTACATGAAAAGGTGTGGCAATAGTAATCGAATCACCGGAGGCAAGCGGTTTGTCAAGCAGTAATTTTATAATGTCAATATGCTTTGGATGTGCTTCTGTTTTAGCTGCCACGCCCTTTACTTTAAAAGCAAGCTGATCGATATAACCGTATTTAGGGTCTTTCAGTTTCTTCGACCGGGATTCGTCATTTTTTATTTGTTGAAACAATGCGGTTGACTCGTCTTTATAAGCGTTGGGCCAAAGATGAAACCAAATAAAGTCTAATGAAGAAGGAGCATTATTTTTATATACTATTGTTTCATTGGCAGTAATGCTGTTGTCCTTATCATTTAGCGTTGCATAAATCGTATATCGTAGTTCTTGCTGCCAGTAAGGCTCTTGTGCAATTGTTGCAACAGATATAAGAATGAGTACGGATAAAATATATGTCTTCATATCAATTTTGTATTAAAAAGAAGTACTAAAATAATGAAAGAATGATTACAAATATGAAGTAGCTTGTTAAGATATTAATCGCAACAGATTGACAGTTATAACCCGTTTATTTTAAGATTACCGCTGGTATAATTCAGTATTTATTTACCAGCCAATAATCTTATATTAGTAATAACAATATTTAAAATGATAAAGCAATCTTTGTTAGGTGAATTTGCCCATGAGGCAGAAAACACCCTTAAGTTATTAAAAGCAATTCCGGATTCAGCATTGGACTACAGACCTCAACCACATCTATGGTCTATCGGACAACTGGCATCACATATTGCGGAAGTATATAATTGGTTTGATGCCACTTTTGATGTGGATGTATTTAGTATGGATACTTATAAATATGATAAAGGCGATATCAGCAAAGCTTCCAATATTGTTGCCAAGCTTGAAGATAATATTGCTAAAGCCAAAGCCGTACTGGAAAATAGCGATGAATCCACTTACATGAATATATGGAGTATGCAAATGGGCGGGCAAGACATTATGCCGCCAATGCCAAGAATTACAGTTGTGAGAGGATTCTTATTTAATCATCTTTATCACCATCGTGGAGAGTTAGTTGCACATCTTAGAGCAACTGGTAATACTGTGCCAGGTATGTACGGCCCTACATATGAAGAGTCGCAGGCTATGATGGCGCAGCAGGGAAATTAATTCAATGTTATAATACTACAACCTGTTTTGTTCTTGATTTTAATTGCAAGAATGAAACAGGTTTTTTTATTCCTCCCTTCCATCCTATTTTCACACCATGCATAAGGATATTCAGCGGCTGTTGCAATGTATTAATCTTGAAGAAAAAGAACAGGCTCAGCGGTATCGCTTAGATCAGCAGCATAGTCTAAAAGCATTAAAAGCAGAAGGCCTAGCCCTGCATCCCATCATCGTTACCCGCAAAAATTTTGGTTATGCAGATTATCCCGAAGTAAATTTCAAACTAAGTTTTCCGCCGGAGGCAAATATGTTCCGTGATGGTGCAGCCATCGAATGTTTTATTACGGGTGAAGAACCAGTAAAAGGTGTTCTTATAAATTTAGATGGAAAGAATGGGGAGTTCCGTCTCTTTGCTCCCGATTTTCCCGATTGGATTGAAGATAATGGTGTCGGTATCAAGTTAGCACCTGATACAAGAACTACCAGCATCATGAAAAAAGTATTGAACGAGTTGGAGAACAACAAACCCTTGTTCAAACGTTTCGAACAATTACATGATGGAGAACTAACCAACCTTGCTCCTGCTGTAAAAAATATAGCTGTTGATTTTCGCAACAAGCAGTTAAACGATAGTCAGCAACAAGCCGTAAAAGCCATTCTGCAAAATGAAGACATTACCATTGTACATGGCCCGCCCGGCACCGGTAAAACGACTACTCTTATCGAAGCCATTGTGCAATTAATAAAGAATGGCGAAAAAGTTTTAGTCTCTGCACCAAGCAACACTGCTGTTGATAATATTGCAAAGGGATTACTACAACAAAACATACGACTACTTCGTGTTGGCAACGCCAGCAAAACAGACGAAGCCATTTTTGCTCATACACCAGAAGGAAGGTTGGCCAACAGCAAACAACAAAAAGAAATCAAACAATTAAAACAAAGAGCAGAAGAGTTTCGCCGAATGGCTTTAAAGTACAAACGCAGCTTTGGCAAAGCAGAAAGAGAACAGCGGCAACTCCTCTTCAAAGAAGTAAAAAATCTGCGGAGCGAAATAAAAAAACTGCAAGCCTACAACGAGGAAAAACTTTTTGAAGAAGCACAGGTAATCGCCGGCACACCTATCGGCATTTATGATGCTGGTGTCAATCACTTGCAGTTTGCCACAATGGTATTGGATGAAGCAGGCCAATGTATCGAACCATTAGCCTGGTGTATTTTTCCATTGGCAGATAAAGTAGTATTGGCTGGCGATCATTGGCAATTACCGCCAACCGTATTAAGTATGGAAGCCACAAAGCTCGGTCTCAATGTTTCTATTCTGGAAACTGCCATACAACATACCGCCATCATTCATCTGCTCAACACACAATACCGGATGAAGGAAGCCATCGCTGGTTTCAGCAGCAGTTATTTTTACAACAATCAATTGCTCTCACCTGCGCAGTTGGCAAACACTGGCACACATATAACTTTTATAGATACTGCAGGTTCAGGTTACAACGAAGAGCATGGTGCCAATGGCAGCAGTCTGCAAAACCCCGGCGAATTAAATATAGTCATCAAGCTTCTGCAAACAGAAGAACTCGATCCTTTGTCTACAGCTTTTATCTCTCCGTATTCGGGTCAGGTAGCGGCCGCAAAAGAAGTGTTGCCAAAGCCAATGCGCATCAGCACTATCGATAGTTTTCAGGGACAGGAAAAAGAAAACATCATTCTCTCTCTGGTGCGAAGTAATGATGATGGCGATATTGGTTTTCTCAAAGACTATCGCCGCATGAATGTGGCCCTTACCCGAGCCAAAGAAAAATTATTTGTAATCGGCGACAGTGCCACCATTGCTGCCGATGCATTTTACCATGCCTTTCTTACGTACATGGAGCAGCATGGTAGTTATAGAACGGTTTGGGAGTTTGAGATGTAGACAAAATACCGTTCAGAGGGTATTCGTTATTTTTACTTTGTTTTTACTTTTATGTGCTTTAGCTTTAAGATATTTTCTGGCTACAATAAAAAATACATTATGAAATCATTCTTTATCTTATTGTTTGCAATATCTGTTGTTTTTAGTACTGATGCTCAATTAAAGAATGACCTTAAGAAAGTGGAATTGAAAGGGAAAGTAAAATCAATGGCACTGGTGGAGAATTACCGTTATAAAGAAGATGGTGTATTTACGGCATGGGAAATACTATATAATAAAAAGTATCTTTTTGATAATATGGGCAGGTACGCAGAATATACCGAACTGAAAAAAGACGGAAGTCTGTCTTACAAGATAAAATACATTAATAATACAAAAGAAAAAAAGGCAGAACTGGCCTACTTTGATAAAGATGAAAAGCCTACCACAAAAAAAACCTGGCTCTATAATGCTAAAGGAGAATTAACCGAGATGCTGGAATATACAAAAGAAGGTCAGTTAGACAGACGTTATGTTTTTACATACAATGATAAAGGAAATAATATCTCCATGACAAGATACAGAGGAGACGGAACAATGTCAAGCAAAACCAGCTATACTTATGATGCCAAAGGAAATGAAGTAAGTTATTTGCTGGAAACCTCGGGCTACTCAAACTCTTCCAGGAAACTTGTGTATGATGATAAAGGGAACAAAATAGAAGAGATAAATTATGATGGCAAAGGAGAAATTATGTTTCGGAAAGTAAGAGCTTATGATGCACATGGCAGCATGACAGAAGAAAAAACATATGAAGGACAGGATAACTATCTGCACAAAACCACCTGGACATACGATTATGATAAAACAGGCAATTGGATCAAACGAACACAATACTCGAATGAAGGTGTTGATTTTGATATTGCTGAGAGAAAAATTATTTATTATTAAAAGACACGCATAGCAAATATGCCAATCGCCTAATTCCCAGCAATGTCACCCGCAGGAGACGTTGCGTTTTTATTGAGAAAGACACCGGGTCAAGCCCGGTGTGACAGTATAAGTTACAAACGATTCTTAAAATCAAGATCATTATCCTTCAACGTTTCCTTAGCAATATCATACCCTGCATCAGCATGTCGTATTACTCCCATGCCGGGGTCATTTCGCAAAACTCTTTTTAATCTTGCTTCGGCATCATCTGTTCCATCAGCAACTATCACCATACCGGAATGTATACTATACCCCATACCTACTCCACCACCATGATGTAATGAAACCCAGCTGGCTCCACCAGCAGTATTTACCAATGCATTTAATATAGGCCAGTCGGCAACAGCATCGCTACCATCGAGCATGGCTTCTGTTTCTCTGTTGGGAGATGCCACGGAACCTGTATCTAAATGATCCCGGCCAATAACGATTGGAGCTTTTACTTTTCCTGTTCTTACTAATTCATTAAAAGCAAGACCTGCTTTTTCTCTTTCGCCTTGTCCAAGCCAACAAATTCTTGCTGGCAAACCCTGAAAGGCAATTTTTTCATTCGCTAGTTTTAACCAACGCATCAATGCGGTGTTCTCCGGAAATAGTTTCCTTATCACTTCGTCAGTTACGGCTATATCAGCCGGGTCGCCGCTTAGAGCCGCCCAACGGAAAGGGCCTTTGCCTTCGCAGAATAGCGGACGGATGTAGGCGGGAACAAAGCCGGGAAAATCGAAACATCTGCCGGTTTTGAATGCCGGGAAGTTGGGAAGACGGGATGTCAACGTACCGTTGCCTTCTTTGGAATTTTCTGACTTATGACTTCCGTTTTCATATTCTTTTGCCCTTGCTCTTATATTATTTCCATAATCAAAAGTGATGGCGCCTTTGTCCATAAGTTGCAACATCAATTGCACATGCAGGTACATGCTTTCGTAACTAAGCTTTGTATATTCATCAGGATTTTGTTCTCTTAGTACATTGGCTTGTTCGTTATTTAAAGTATACGGTATATAACCAATGAGCGGATCATGTGCCGAGGTTTGGTCGCTAAGTGTATCGGGAATTATATTTCTTTCAATTAATCTTTCTAACAAATGCACCGCATTGCAGAGTACGCCGATGCTGATGGCCTTGCCTTCTGCCTTGTATTGTTGTGCCTTGTTGATGGCTTCATCTATGTCACTATATTTTTCATCAAGGTATCTTGTTTCGATGCGTTTATCAATCCGCCATTCTTCTACTTCGGCAATAAGTGCCACACCTTCGTTCATCGTAATGGCCAAAGGTTGTGCGCCGCCCATGCCGCCGAGGCCTGCTGTTACATTTAATGTTCCTTTGAGAGAAGCCCCCCTGCCCTCCGAAAGGGGGTTCTTGGAGTCATCATTATTTGAAAAGTGTTTATTGGCCAATGCGGCGTAGGTTTCGTAAGTACCTTGTACGATACCCTGGCTGCCAATGTATATCCAGGAACCGGCGGTCATTTGTCCATACATCATGAGGCCTTTCTTTTCTAACTCATCAAAGTGTTTCCAGTTGGCCCAATTGGGAACAAGTTGGCTGTTGCTGATAAGTACTCTTGGTGCATCTTTATGTGTTTTAAGTATGCCCACAGGTTTGCCAGATTGAACAAGCAATGTTTCATCATTCTCCACCACTTTTAGTGCGGCGATGATATTATCCAATGCTTCAAAGTTGCGGGCAGCTTTGCCACGGCCACCATACACTATCAAGTCTTCGGGACGTTCGGCTACTTCGGGGTCGAGGTTGTTAAGTAACATTCGAAGAGCAGCTTCTTGTATCCATCCTTTGCAGGAAAGTTTGGTACCTGTTGGGGTTTTGTATTTAATGGCGTCGTATCGTTTGGTAGTTGTAGTCATGCTTAATTTTTTTACCACAGATTACACGGATTTGTTTTCGCAGATAACACAGTGTAATCTGTGCATTAATCTGATTTATCCCTGCCTGCCGACAGGCAGGTGTGGTTAACCACAAAAGTCGTAATTATCCAATAAATAAATATCTTCATTGAAATCTAATTATACATGAGTGTACACATAAGTGCAAAGAAAGGAGAAATAGCCCCAATCGTATTAATGCCCGGCGATCCGCTTAGAGCCAAATATATTGCTGATAATTTTTTACAGGATGTAAAAGAGGTGAGCAGTGTTCGGAATGCTTTATATTTTACCGGAACATATAAGGGCAAAGCTGTGAGTGTTGGTGCCAGTGGAATGGGCTGCCCTTCTATCGGTATTTATTCTTTTGAATTGTATAATGAATATGATGTGGAATGCATCATCCGTGTTGGTACCTGTGGAGCTTATACAACAGATCTAAAATTGTTTGACATTATCAATGTAGAAAGAGCTTACAGCGAATCTACTTATGCATTGCATGCTTTTGGATTTACCGGTGAACATATGTACCATGAAGGCGATGCTTATGAAACCATCAATGAGAAAGCTGGTGAAAGAGGAATGACAATTATTAAAGGTGCTATACACTCCAGCGATATTTTTTACAGAGATAAAAAAGGGACACCGGAAATTGCGGTAAAGAATGATTGCCCTGCGGTTGAGATGGAATCCTTTGCTTTGTTTGCTAATGCCAGATATTTAAAAAAGTCGGCTGCTACCCTGTTGACAGTTTCAGATATTATTCCTACACATGAACAAATGTCGTCTGCTGATAGGGAAAAAGCGTTGAAGGAAATGATGGAACTTGCGTTGGAATCGGTATTAAACATGTAAACTTTTACCACAGATTACACAGATTATTTTTTCACGGATTACATAGTGTTATCAGTGTATTAATCTGTGTTATCTGTGGTTAGTATTTTAATTTATAAATCCTAAATAATCTCTATTCAACTCTATCTTTTTTGAGGCTGCAAATTCATTCACCTTTTCCACAAAAGAAAAATCTTTGATGATGGTAGTTACTTTATTGATGTCATCGGCGAAGATTCTATCCTCTTCTGCAAAACCAACATGCTGGCGAACATAATCATGAGCAAATTCAAGCATGGGAGAACTCTTCAGAGGTTTTCTAAATTCAATTGCTTGTGCAGCAGATAATAATTCAATAGCCATAATGTATTCCAGATTATCTAATACACGGTTAAGTTTTCTGCCGCTAATACTTCCCATACTTACATGATCTTCTTGTCCGAGTGATGTAGGAATACTATCCGCACTTGCTGGAAAGCAAAGTGTTTTATTTTCTGTTACTAAAGCCGCTGTGGTGTACTGCGGAATCATAAAGCCACTGTTTAGTCCGACATCTTTCATCAGTAGCATCGGTAAACCCCATTTTCCTTCTAATAATAAATAACAACGACGGTCGCTGATGTTTCCAATTTCTGCAGCAGCAAAACAACAATAGTCAAGTGGCAAAGCTAATGGCTGTCCGTGAAAGTTGCCACCGCTGATTGTATCTTCTGCACTTAAGATAATAGGATTGTCTGTTACAGAATTCAATTCAATTTCTGTGAGCTCTTTTAAATGTAACCAGGCATTTCTTGATGCACCATGCACTTGTGGCATACAACGTAATGAATAAGGATCTTGCACCCTTCCACAATCGATATGGCTTTGCATAATATCAGAATCTTTCAACAATAAACGTAAACGTTGCGCCACTAATTTATTCCCGTTAAATGGCCGAAGGTTATGTAATCTTTCATCAAAAGGGGCTTTTGTACCTGATAGGGCTTCGAGGCTCATGGCGCCGATAATATCGGCTGCTTCCAAACAGTTGTGCATACGCTGCACTGCTTTTACTGCAAAAGCTAAAATGAATTGAGTGCCATTGATGAGAGCAAGTCCTTCTTTGGGGCCAAGTTGAATGGGCCCTAATGAAAAATGTCTAAGTACATTACCAGTTGGTTGTTGCCTGTTATTATAAAATACTTCACCAAGACCTATCAATGGTAAAAATAAATGAGCCAATGGCGCTAAATCACCGGAAGCTCCTACGCTACCCTTTTCCGGCACAACTGGGATCACATTATTTTCTATATGCCAGATAATTCTTTCTAAAGTTGATAATTGCACACCACTAAAACCTTGTGCAAGTGCATGCACTTTTGTTATAAGCATTAATTTGGCGACTTCTACCGGAATAGGATCGCCAACACCTACACTATGGCTTTGCAATATTTTATACTGAAGTGTTGCTGTATCTTCTTTTGATATGGCTGTATTTGCCAAAATACCAAAGCCGGTGTTAACTCCATATACAGTTCTGCCTTCGTCTACAATCTGCTGAACTGCTTTTTGGCTATCATTCACCTGCTTAATAACAGCTTCGCTCAATACTCCCTTTATTTTTCCTGAAGCAATGGAAATAACGGTTGATATGGTAAGATGGCCTGATCCGTAGTTGAAAATAGATGACATAGAAATCAATTAGAAGTGCAATTTAAAAGATTTGAAACTTACTAAAGTTTTTGAATTAAGTTGTGCTCTAGTGCAACCAATCGGAAATGACTTTTATCTTTACAAAACCGTAGCTATGATTATCAATTGCTTAAGCCAAAAACTGATTATTATGCGCCATACTCTTCTATCTCTTTTATTGTTATTTACTATTGTCAACAGTTCTGCTCAGGATGCCTCAAAAATTGCAATCAGTAATACAGGGTGTACAGCAGAAGTATTTTGCTTTCCAGGCCGGTTTGATGTGTATGATATCGAAGACGAATCGACCGTTTATGCAAGCGATTGCGATAAAGAAGGAATAATGTACGGTATTTACTGTGTAAAGTTGAAAAAGGCTATTCATGACCTTGACGCCGCAGAAGACACCATTAAAGCCTATTTAGATTTCTTAAAACTAGATTATGGCATCGTAAAAGCCAAAGGCTATGACAATGGGCATAAGCTAAATAAAGACAATAATACAAGAGGCATATTTGACACATGGGACGATGTTGACAAAAACAAGTGGAAAGTAAGAGCCTGGACGAACGGAAATTTTATATGCATCATGCATATGCATAGCCAGAAAGAAATGCCCGATAAAAAAGTTGATGTTTTCTTAAATGGGCTACGTTTTCCCGGAATGAAATAAAATTGAATCTTATATTTATCACATGAAAATCTACCGGCTATTAATTCTTTTTTTATTTATGGCTGTATCCAGTCAGGCGCAAACACTAAAGAAATATCCCATTAGCAGTTCAGGCTGTTCCTTTTATAATTATTGCGAATCCAAATTTAAATTGGATTACAGTTCCGACTCTTCCAAAGTGTACACTGGAGAATGTACCGTTGAGGATATAACTTATGGTACAATCTGTGTGCTCTTATTAAATCCTGTCACAGACCTTGTTGCAGCAGAAGACCTTTTAATCGCTTATGTTGATTATCTGAAATCATCTTTTTCTATAAAAAAATCAGCCGGGTACGGCAAAGGTCATCGCTTAAATAACAATGAAAATACCCGTGGCATACTTGATTACTGGGAAGATGGAGAAGGCGATAAATGGAAAATAAAAGCATGGACTGATGGCAAATACATTGGTTTTATGTACGCCTATAGTAGTAAGAACCTGCCCGAAGCGAAAGTAAATGTCTTTTTAGAGGGATTTCGCCTTCCATCTACAAAATAAAAAAAGCGAAGTTAGACTTCGCTATTGTGACCTCGATAGGATTCAAACCTATAACCTTCTGATCCGTAGTCAGATGCTCTATTCAATTGAGCTACGAAGCCAAATTATTATTGCTTTGTAAATCATTTCCTAAAACCTTCCCGATTTGTAATCGGGATGCTCTATTCAATTGAGCTACGAAGCCAAACGGACGGCAAATATACAGCAAAATAAAATACCGAAAAATAGCAACAAGAATATTATCGGTTTCGCCAATCCGGAACATATTTATCCAGTAAATCCTGATATGCTTTAACATTGTAGAGATCAATTAAATCCGGATCACTAAGTAGTGCATCCTTATTTTTGTAGCCTTTTTCATAGGCCAATTTAAGATAGCTTATTGCCTGCTCGATATTTTTATTTAATGTATAGCTACATGCTACACGGAAATAAGTCCGTCCCCTTGTTGGTTCTATTTGTATGGCCTTAAGAAAATAGTTTATAGAAGAATCATACTGACCATTGGCATGAAAAGCAAGGCCAAGGTTTATAATTGCATTTTCATATTTTGGAGCAAGGTTAACTGCCTGTCGGCAATAAACAATTGCTGAATCTAACCGCTCTAGCTGAATAAATGCAACTCCAATATTGCTGTAGGCTACAGCATTGTTTTTATCCAGTTCAATCGATTTTTTAAAGTATACAATCGCAGAATCGTATACTTCCATATCATCCAGATAGCTACCCAAACTAAAGTAGGCCTGAGCGGTAGGTTCCTTACCAGAAAAGACCTGTTTTTTGTAATAATAAGTAGCCGAATCATATAGTTTTAACTGCCGGAAAACACCAGCCATGTTCGACCAGTATATTGCATTTGTCGGATCAATCTGCATAGCTCTATGAATATATATTCTGGCAGAGTCATATCTTTTCAATCCCTGCATGGCTAAACCCATATTATTATACACTTGAGAATTACCAGGTTCTTTGTTTAATGCTAGCCTGTAATATTTTCGGGCAGAGTCATATCTTTTCTGATCAAGAAAAACAGTGCCCATCTCATTGAAGAAAGAAACGCTACCAGGTTCTATCCGTGAAGATCCTTGTATAAAATTAGCTAAAGAATCAAGTTGATTTAATTCCTTGTATATTTTTATAAGGTTGTTAGAAGCAGGCTTGTAATCTGACCTTACTTTTAAAGCTCTTTTAAAATACTGTTTGGCAGAATCGTAATTTTTTTCCTGCCCATAAATAACTCCAAGATTGTTTAATATAGAAGGGTTGCCAGGTTCCATTCTTACAGCCTGTTGAAAATAATAATACGTTGAGTCTGCTACTTTTTGTTGCTTGTATACAAGCCCAATATTAATATACGCAAACGCTGAATATGGATTGGCGGATAATGCCCGGCGATAATAATAAATAGCCGAATCCATTTGCTTTAATTCAAAACTTAACTTTCCTAAATTATTAAACGACTCTTCATAAGATGGATCAATAGAACCAGCAAGCCTGTAATAAACTTTTGCAGAATCGTATTGCTTCAAATCCCTGTAGAAATTTCCGATATAAATATTTACAATTGATTTATCCTGATAATTGTCAAATGCTTTGGAGTAATATATCCTTGCGGAGTCAAATTGGTTTATTTCAAAAAAAGTTTTAGCTAACCCGTTATATGCATTAATAAATTTAGGACTAGCATTAATACTCCTTTTAAAATATGTAATGGCTTTTTCGTAATTTTTTCTTGTAAAATTTACCCAACCTATATTATTACTCGCATAAGGATTTGTAGGCTCCAATCGTAAAGCTTTTTCATAATAAGCAACCGCCGAATCTCCTTTTGACAATGAATAGTAATAATGCCCCAGATCTACATAAGCATCTGCATTTTCGTCATTTAATTCGATAGCTTTTCGATAGTACTTAATGGCCGAATCTGGTTTACTTAATGTTTTATAAGCAAATGCCAAGGTAACATATGGATACCGCCATTTGGGCGCAGTTGCAATTGCCCTATATGCATAATAAATAGCACTGTCCATTCTGTTATTTTCAAGATGTAATGACGATAAAGTGTGCATCACATAGGCCGCATTTTTTTCACTACTATTTGCAGAATAGGCATATTGAAATGCTTGTTTAATATCAACCTGTCTTCTTCCAACACCAAAAAAACCCCGAGCCTTAAAAAAATACATCCGCCCTTGTAATGATTTGGCAAAAGTCGGGTCGTCTTCCATAATAAAACTTATGGCTCTTTCGAGCATGTGCCCAACTTCATAAGATTCCTGTCTTGCTACTTTTTCCATTCTGTCGAAACTGGAGTTGATTTCATCTGTCTTTTCTTCTACATCAATCTGGGCTCTTAGCTTTTGAATGGAAACCGGGTCTTTACAATCCAAATAAAGATTAATCTTGTTTTGTGCAAAATTTATAAATTCTACTGCCAATGTAGATTGTGCATCGATGGTATATGAATTGTCAGGAAATTTCTTTGCCATCAAATCATAATAGTATTCAGCGGAGTTTTTGCCTGTTAACCGGCTTTCTTTTACAGCTGAATTAAAAAGGTTATACGATTCTAGCAATAATGTATCAGCTAATGAAAACGTATATCTTTTTCCTCTTCCCGGAATAAATGAATTACCTCCTCTTGACTGCTGAATTTTAAGGTCCTGCCATTTTTTTAAATACGCCGGATCAACTATGCTTACAATTTTACTACTGTTCTCCGAACAGCAGAAATAAGGTTCTTGTTTTCGTTTAAATCGTTCCTTCGCAACGGAAGGAACATTTTTTTCAACATATTTCTGAATTTCTTCTACTGTTACTTTACTATCCTTATTTCCATCATTATCTGCTAATCCATTTAAACCATCTACAAGATAATATGTAAAAAGGCCATGACCATTACCAATTGATGCATCTTCAAGCGACTCCTGCCCGGCTCCGGTTGCCAACATTATAATTTCACCAGCTCTTTTTTCAGAAATGGCCGTGTTAAAAAACCCTTGACCTTCTACTCCGCCTGGCAACTCATTTGAACGACAGGCATCCATAATAAGATAAACATCTACTCCTTTTGCTGCTTCTTTCTGAATTTTAATTTTCACATTCAACATCTGAACGGCTCCGCTTACCAGGTAATTATTTTTATCTCCGGCAGGATTACAATCGTATGCCAGATAAAAGAACTCATCTTCACTAATAGCATCTCCATGCCCTGCCAGGTAAATAAACAATCGATCCCCTTCCTGTAGTTTCTTCACTTTAAGCCATTGAAATCCTTTTGCATAGAAATTGGCCAACGTTGCCTCTTCATTTAATAACATATAGATATCATCCTCTTTCAAACTTCCACCTGCGGGTGATTTGAGGAAATTGCCAAACATTTCAGCATCTTTATCAGCATAAGTGAGAGGCTTGATATACTTATATTCGGAGATGCCCATGATCATTGCAAAAGTTTGCGGGCCTTTTATAGTAGTATCTCTTGGCTTAGGAGGAGACTGAGCCATGCATTGGTTTACACCGAAAAACCAAAACAAAAGGATAAGATTGATTATGTGAAAAATTTTTCGCATAAATTCGACTAACTAAATTACGGATTTACAAGGGAATATCATTATTTCAGATACTAATAACTGCCTAAGTCTGATTTATTGGCAGTCAAATGGAGATTGCGTTAAAGTCCGGCATAGTTGCAACCATGAAAAATCTTATAATATCATTGTATTAATCACACAAAATTAGAAACCACCAACTGTGATGAGTAAACCAAACGACCACCATACTGACCAACCTAAACAGAAGAAAAAGATTCATCGGCATCTTACCAAATATCTTCTGGAAAAAGATACTCTTTTTGCTACGCTATGGGTATTTCTTTTCATCTTTATCCTCGGGTCTATTCCGTTAAACCTAGGTGTTATCAACCCAATAAAGCTTTCCTTAAAAGATTTTGACTCTAATGACATGAGTTATTCAAAATTGGGAAAAGCAAAAACAACTCCGCCAGATAAAAACATCATAGTTGTTAATATTGGCTACTTGGATAGAGAAGGTTTGTCTTTGATGATAAATAAGGTGGCAAGCTATAAACCAAAAGTGATGGCTCTGGATGCATATTTCAGCGGCTCAAAAGATCCATACCAAGATTCGCTGCTCAGCGAAACCTTCAGAAATAACAAAAATCTAATTGCAGCTAGTGTTTTACAATTTAAAGGGAAAAATGGAGATACTGCCTCTTTAATGGGGACATATATTAGCACCGCCAATCAATATGCACATGTAAACTTTTTCCAGGATTCTTTATCAACATTCCGCTACTTTGAGCCTTTTTATGAAGATTATGCCCACAAAAGATATAAGGCATTTTCAACAGCTGTAATAGAGGCGTATGACTCAAATGCTTATAACAAACTTGAGAAAAAAGGAGCCAGCAAAGTGCTGATAAATTATAGTCGCAGGTCAACTCAATATCTTACTATAAACTTTGAAGACTTAATGACTTATGATGAA
>Ga0209063_1000608_pt1 | contig 22496 bp, 16 predicted proteins | sample KloWWTmeKNB19Kit_FD_187177 | JGI IMG/M metagenome (GOLD analysis project Ga0209063, IMG submission 187177) | Active sludge microbial communities from Klosterneuburg, Austria, studying microevolution and ecology of nitrifiers - Klosterneuburg... | ecosystem: Engineered > WWTP > Aerobic digester >... | reverse complement strand
CGCTACATGCGGCACTGGCACCTGAATTTGCTGAGGAGTTGATCCAGTATGGCCGAATCTATATGTATCGGTACAGGCCCTCCTACCCTATGCATTCAAGGCCAATCGACCATTATCCTGCTAATTGCAGGCAGGCCGCGGCTATCATGCTGATGATCCAGAATAATCTTGACCCGCTGGTCGCTAAATATCCACACGAACTAATTACCTATGGTGGTAATGGTGCAGTGTTCCAAAACTGGGCGCAGTATCTCCTGGTGATGAAATATCTGAGTGAGATGACTGACGAGCAAACGCTGGTTTTGTATTCGGGTCATCCACTTGGTTTGTTTCCATCCAGTCCAATGGCTCCCAGAGTTGTAGTGACCAATGGGATGATGATCCCAAATTATAGCTCAAAAGAGGATTGGAATAAGTTCAACGCCATGGGGGTCACGCAATACGGCCAGATGACCGCTGGATCCTTCATGTATATTGGCCCACAGGGTATCGTGCATGGTACCACCATCACTTTACTCAACGCGGGTCGATTAAAGGGGCTGGGCACCAATAACCTGAAAGGAAAGGCATTTGTCACCTCCGGACTCGGTGGCATGTCAGGTGCGCAAGCCAAGGCACTCATCGTGACAGGAGCAACAGGTATTATTGCAGAAGTCGACCATGATGCGATCCGGCAACGGATAGCGGATCACTATATCAGGGAAGAGGATGTGTTTACCGATCTGGATTCCATGCTGACGGAATTTGTAAAATCCAAAAACGCTGAGGAAGCAAGGTGTTTTGTCTATCAGGGTAACATCGTGGAAGTGTGGGAAAAACTTGTGTTCAAGCATATCCACGTCGAGCTCGGGTCTGACCAGACTTCGTGCCACAATATTGATCATCTCGGCTACTGTCCGGTAGAATGTACGTTTGAAGAAGCGAAAGCTTTAATGGATGATGATAAAGAAGGATTTGACCAGGCTATCAAACGATCCCTGCGCCGGCATGTAGACGCCATCAACGTGATGTGCAGCAGGGGGATGTACTTCTGGGATTACGGAAATGCATTCCTGTTTGAAGCAGCAAGGGCCGGCGCTGACATCATGGATCCGCACAAACCATCGGGTTTTAAATATCCTTCCTATGTAGAGGACATCATGGGACCTATGTGTTTTGATTATGGATTTGGCCCGTTCCGTTGGGTGTGTACTTCAGGTGACACTGAAGACCTGATTACGGCCGACAATCTGGCAGCAGCACAGATACGCGAAATGCTAACTACTTGTCCTGATGAAATCAAAAGCCAGTGGACAGACAATCTTCAATGGATTGAAAATGCAGGTACTAACATACCAGCGGTGGGCAGTAAATCAAGAATCCTGTATGCGGATGCTGATGGGCGAATAGCAATAGCACGGAGGTTTAACCAGGCGATCAGAGAAGGGATTCTAAAAGCACCTGTTGTGCTAGGCAGAGATCATCATGATGTCAGTGGGACAGATAGCCCATGGCGGGAAACGGCCAATATATACGATGGGTCAAAATTTACAGCAGATATGGCGATCCACAATGTGATCGGCGATGCGATGCGTGGGGCTACCTGGGTGAGCATCCACAATGGAGGGGGCACCGGATGGGGTGAGGCTATCAATGGTGGTTTTGGGTTGGTCCTTGACGGCAGTGACGCGAGTGAGGAAGCATTGCAGTCGATGTTGCATTGGGATGTAAACAACGGGATTGCACGTCGGGCATGGGCGAGGAATCCACATGCTATGTCAACTGCGATGGAGGCTATGAAGAAAGAAAAACGACTGGAGATAACGATGCCCAACCTGGTGGATGAGCATATCATCAAGAAGTATTTTGAAGTATAATGCGAGGCGTGAGACGTGAGAAGCGTGTCGGAGCGCAGCGCAGATCCCACCCCAAATGGGCAGCAGGAAGAACGTGAGAGCATGAAAATAACTGAATCAACTATTAGATATAACTTGTCGGAATGAATAATATCAGGGCTCTGCTCATCGTGGTTTCTGCTGTACTGATCAGTACATTTTTACATCTTCATGTATTCACGCTTCCGATTCAGGGAAAGGATACATGGCGTCAGAGTAAGACCGCGTGGAATATCCGGTACTTTGTCAGGCATGATGCGAATATTTTAAATCCCAGGCAACCCTATCTGAACGGCGAGGACAATATCGTACGGTATGAATTCCCGCTCATGCAATGGTCGATTGCCATGGTAGAGAAAGTCACCGGGGAGCATATCATCGTCATGCGACTCATGGTCTATCTGATCAGTCTGCTGACGCTCTTTGCGGTGTTTAAACTCGCGCTTACCCTGACAGATAACAAGGACATATCGGCCATAGCCGTATGGATATTTGCATTTATGCCGACGTTTTTCTACAATTCCACCAGTATCATGCCTGATGTGTTGGCTTTATGTTTTGGCATGTTTTACGTGTTATACTTTTTCAAGCATCTGAAATCGAACAAACGATCTGATCTGTTTTATGCAGCGTTGTTTATTGCGCTTGCTGGATTGGCAAAACTTCCGTTTATCCTGCTTGGGATATTATCATTTATACGTGCGGTCGAACTCATGTTCAAAAGCCAACCCAACCGATGGCAGGAAGTGTTTCGCTATGCATCAGTAAAAGCAATTGCCTTGTTGCCTGTAATGGCGTGGTATGCCATGGTGATACCTGAGTGGAAAGACAACAATATTACTGATGGATTTATTACCAATTTTGTAGGATGGCCGCTATTCAAGGAGTTTTTAAAAAACCAGATCTACGTCAATTTCCCTACTGAAATCCTCAACATCCCTGCCCTGCTCCTCTTCTTTGCAGGGGTCTTCTTTATCCTTAAGACCAGGAAGGTATTCTTAGCCAGGCCGATGTACTTCTTTATTCCGCTCCTCATCCTCTTTATGTACTTCTTTTATATATTGAATGTGATCCGCGAAGGACATGAATATTACCTGATGCCGTTCTACCCTATTCTGATGCTTCCTATTATCGGCACTGTCTATCAGGCGTGGCAAGGTAAGATGGTCGCTAAAATCATTGTTGGTATGCTGCTGCTTGCGATGCCTTTTGTATGCTGGAACCAGGAGAAAGACTATTGGGATGTGAAATATGCTTATTTCAACCAGGACTTTTTCAATTGTCGTGAAGAACTTGAAAAAATCGGAACGCAGGATGACAAAGCTGTCTTTATCAATGATGAGTCACTGGCGATACTTCCTTATATCGCAGATAAGAGCGGCTATATTTTCTGGAATAATCATCTGCCGGTATTATGGCTCAAAGACATGTTCAATAGTCAGGGCGCACGATACCTTTACTCTGATTCAAGGATCGTCGAAGAACAGGAAGGCTTTAGCGAGTGCGTATCTGAAATTGTATTTGAATGTGGCACCCTTAAGGTCTACAAGCTAAAAGGTGGAGAGGAGACGAAGTAGCCATGATGTATGGTTCAGGATTAAAATCAGATTTGCTGTATCATCCAGGAGCCTTCATCAAATTTGATATGAGCATAAGTTGGTTTTTCAACGAAGCAACGTTACATCTCCATGAGCTGATCTGATGCTGCCGTCAGCCATCGTGAACGTAATCAGATAGACATATATGCCAGTGAGTGCTGTACCATGAGAGGTATTGCCATCCCATAGGACTACAGTCTCATCGTTCATCAAGGAAGACGTGCGGGCAATAATGCCGCCCCATCGGTCAAAAATCAACACTTCATCAATTGATGATATATTCAATGGATCGGTTGTCACGGAAAAGTAATCATTGATGTCATCACCATTGGGTGAAAAAACATTTGGCACATAGATGACGGGGGTGCGGTCGACGCGAATGGTAACAGAATCTTTATCAGAGCATCCCTGCTCAGTCACAGCTTCAATCACATAAGTCTCATCGCTCACCGGAGTAACAGTAGTTGAAAGGCATAAAGGACAATTCATATTCTCTGCAGGTGTCCAGGAAGCCCCGGAAGCCGGCAAATTACTTTGAGTCGTCAATAAAACAGAATGACCCAGGATGACCATGGTGTCCTCAATGGTCGATATGTCAAACCTTGGCCCATCATCAACAATAACAGTTCCTTCATCAAAACAACCAAATTCATTTTCGATGCGCGCCGTATAAGTTCCTGCCGGTGCATTAATCAGTGTATTCGGCGGGGGAATGATACTGTCATTAACTATAAAAATAAAAGGTGGTCTTGTACCTGAAACAGATGCCAGAAATATGGTGCCATCATCAGCACCTTCGCATGATGCCGGGCTTGAACCAAAATCAGCGACGATCGGTGGATCAGGAAATACTACGAGATCTAACGTAACTAATGAATCACAACCATTAGAGGCGGTCAATAACGCCTGATAGATGCCTGTCTCTCCATATTCCATTCCTCCCAGTTCAACCGTCACGCCTTCACATACTGTATCCCTGATTAAGAATGTGACAGGTACAACCTGCACTAGAATTTCGTCCGATACAATACGGCATTTAGGGTTATTGATACTTGATAATGAATTACTGTAGAGGTATCTGAAAAAATAACTTCCTGCGGCTACTTGTTCCACCTGATACGTTCTGTCTGTGGCGCCTGGTATGTCGTTCCAGTTCATGCCATTGTTGATACTCAACTGCCACTGCAGTGCTCCGGTGTCGGCGTCAATGACAGCGGAGAGGATTGGGAAAAGAGAATTTTCACAGATTTTACCGGCTGGTGCAATGGTGATGGACGAAGCTGGGCCGCAAGCTTTGAAGCTGATATTATCCAGGGCCAGGTCATTGCCGGTGCCACCTGGCGCATTATTTCTCAGTGATAATTTGACTGCAAATTGTCCCGGGCCGGTTGTAAATGTAAAGCCATACGTGTGCCAGTCCTCATCCTGTGGGATCTGTCCGGAGGAATAGGATAAGACATCATCAAGCAGGAAGCTTACATTGGGTAAAATGTGGCCGGTGGTGCCCGTCCTGATCAGGTTGATCACATCTGCGGTAAACTCATACAAGGTATTTTCACAAAGGTTGTCTATCACTTGTTCATAGAAGATACCCGGGGCAAAAGAGGCATTGACCACCATCATGTAGCCATTGGGATTGACATCATTGTCTCCGACCCGGAGCCAGGTAGGATACACATAGGACCAGGCATTGATATTATTCGTCAGGGTGTATTCGCCATCGTCGGGAGGCACCTGGGTTGTGTATTGGAAACCTGGAGCGAGGCCAGGGTTGGCCTGTACTACATTTGACATGCCCGATCCAAAATCGCCAGCAGAAAAATTATTATCCCCGAGATTACCACCACATAGCGCAGTCTGAGCGGCCAGGAAGGTGGATGGACCAGCAAACAGAATAAACACAAACAGGCTGAAAATCGCCCTTATACCTTGCCTCTTTAAGCTCATGACCCTGCAAATTACTAAAGCGAACACCGATCTGGGTAGAAATTCATGTTTATCGGTTTACTTTGCCTTCGAAAACAACGCTGTTATGGTAAGGTTTCGTTTAGAAACAGAAATCAACAAACCCCTTGAAGATGTGACAAGGTTGTTTAGCAACCGTGACCTGCTTCCTAAATGGCAGCCCGGGCTTCTGAGCAGTGAACAGATCGAAAGCTACCCTTATCCGAAATACAAACTGTTGCTTTCCTTTGGTCAGAGGAAGATGGTGATGATGGAAACGATACTTCGCAATGAATTGCCTGATCATTTTGAAGGGACTTATGAAATGAAAGGTGTTTTCAATCGAAATGTCAACAGGTTTGAATCTTCAGGACCTCAAAAAACCAGATGGGTTTGTGAATCTGAATTTCGTTTTTCAGGTTTGATGAAGTTGATTGCTTTCTTTATGAGGAGTGGGTTCAGGGAACAATCGAGGGTGATCATGGCGAATTTCAAGAAGTATGCTGAAAAAAATGAAAGTTAGCAGTTGGCAGTCTTCAGTCGGCAGTCAGCAGTCTTCAGTCTTCAGTCGGCGGTCTTCAGTCGGCAGTCCTCAGTCAGCAGTCTTCAGTCGGCGGTCTTCAGTCGGCAGTTGGCAAAGGGATCAAAGGAGCAAAGGAGCAAGGGGAAATCTTTGTGCCGTCTAAAACTGCTCACTCCTAACTACTAACTGCTCACTCCTTTTTCCGGCCTCTTTTTTTCTTAAAAATCGATTAACTAATGGTTAACAGCCATTTATGGGGTTAAAAGTTCGCCGAATAAAGAATGTCCCTACTTTTGACATCGATAATCTGATCAAATCACATTTCAATTATTGTCCTGATATGAAACAATTACTTGGTATTTGCGCCATTTTTTTGATGGCTTCTTTTCAACTAGTAGCTCAAGATGCTGTTGCACCAGTGGCTGCTCCTGCTTCTAAAGCTGTATTAACACTCGAATCTGACGTAGTCGATTACGGGACTATCGATCAGGGTGGCGAACCCCTTCGTGTAGCCAAATTTAAAAACACTGGTACTGAGCCGCTGATCATATCAGGTGCAAAAGGTAGCTGTGGATGTACAGTGCCTAACTGGCCAAAAGAGCCTATCATGCCAGGCGAATCTTCTGTCATCGAAATCCGCTATGATACAAAGCGTGTAGGTGCTATCAACAAGACTGTGACTGTTACTTCAAATGATGCTGCCGGCAAACACGTAATCCGTGTCATCGGTACGATCAATGCAGTAGCACAGGAAGAAGGTGTTCCAACCAATAACGAGACCATCTTCAAAAAACCTAACTAATCATCAGTTAATTTAAACTTTTAAGAACCCGGGTAGTTTTCTATCCGGGTTTTTTATTTTAACCACTGTCTCCCGTACACAAAATGACGAAGATGATTGTACTCCTCTCCCCTTCCAAAAATCTGCACAACATCCCGCAGCCAGCTCACCGGTACTCGTTGCCCAGAATGCCGGAAGAATCGGCCATGCTCATTGAGTCACTTAAAAAACTGAAGCCAACTCAGATCCAGGAGCTCATGGATATCAATGACAACCTGGCTCGGCTCAACTACAACCGTTACCACACTTTTACTTGGCCACATACGGCTGATAACAGCACCGCTGCTATTTATACTTTCAGAGGTGAGGTTTACCAAGGGTTTGATGCCAATACGATGACCAAGCCCCAGGCCGAACAAGCAGATAAATATGTGCGTATCCTATCTGGATTGTATGGTGTACTCAGGCCACTTGATCTTATCCAACCATACCGGCTGGAGATGAGCACTGAATTGAAAACGGGTAAGGCAAAAAATCTATACCAATTCTGGGGTAAAAAAATCACTGATCTGCTCAATCAGGATATTGAGGCCACCAAATCAAAAGAAGTTATCAACGTGGCTTCGCAGGAATATATGGGTGCCCTTGATATCGCTGCATTGAAGGCTCCTGTCATCGATATACAGTTTCTAGAAGACCGGAATGGCAAGCTTCAATTCCTTTCCTACAATGCCAAGCGCTCCAGAGGTTGGATGGCGCGGTATATCGTCGACCATAAAATAAAGAAGAGCAGTGAGCTGAAGGGGTTTGATGTGCAGGGGTATTCTTATCGGGAGGAGTTGTCTAGCGCGGGTAAATTGGTTTTTGTGCGATAAGTTTTTTTTATTGAAAACTAGACGGTTATGAATTATTCATTAATCTTTAACTTTAAATATTTCGGAGTTATACTGCCGCAAAGTAATTGTCGGGAGTTAGACAATTTAAAATTTTACAATAAATTTTTTATAAAAAGCTTGTGCTAAATTATAAATCAATTATTTTAGCATTAAAGTTTTGTGATTTGAAGTTGATTTTTATCAACTGATTTTAATATTGTTATTTTAACATCCAATCATATTTTATTCTCCTCCTAATGTGATTTTTATAGCTTCCTTTTGAGGCTGGCAGTGTCTTTATCCTCATTTGTTTGAACACAGTTTGATGATTGTTGAGGATATCCATGTGTGTATTTTTTAACCATTTAAACCTAATTTTTATTTTCAAGACAACTTTATTTCGAATTTCGATGCTATTACTGATTGCTACCGCGATCATGGTGGCATGCACACAGGACCAGGAACTAACAAAGAGTTCAGAGTCGGAATCAAAAATTACACCTAGATCAACATTAGGTGATTCGGTGTTTCAAGCTCATAATGATTTTATCCTTTGGATATTAGATAATCATTATGATAGTGCCGTTTATTATGCATCTGATGATGTAGACGTTATTGAATTTTTAGAAAGGAAGCGTTATCAATACGTTGGCGGGACATCAAACATCAGCTCAGTTGTAATAGCTAATGGTGAACTGATTTTCCAAGGTCCTTATTATGTTGAAGGGAGTGGGTTTGTAAATAACTATGGGGCTTTTTCAGCATCGTGGTACACCAATCTTTATCTAGTCATGGATTCGGTAATTAATGCTGTGGAGGCTAACGCTTCGGAAAGCAATGTGATGCCTATCATTGCCAGAGGCAAAATTCGAGTAAACGCAATTTCCGGGTTGGCCAATAAAGAGAATCTAATTAATACATTAACACAATTGCAATATAGTATGGCATTAGCGTATGACATAGAAGATGAGTATGGTGATGGGGTTGGTAATGGATTAGCTATTTGCTCCTTGTACTCCGCTGCGGTTGATTGTGATGCATTTAGATATTTTGCCGCACTAGGGGATACTGAGTCTGACGATCCAATGTTTCCATTTGCAATGCAATCAATAGCCGCTGTCTCTGGGGCTGCATTTTTACAATGTTTGTGAAACGAAAGTTAAAACTATTGCAATATAATGGTAGGATTTATTATATTAATATATTTGTGGTTTGGCCAGCGAATTCATGGCCAAACCACAAATTACTTCAATCATGAAAGGAATTACAGATGCGCCATCTACGAAATTCCAATTGATTTTAGTAACATGCAAAGCATGGTTCCTGGACAACCATTACAAATTATTTCCTATGCTTATATCATCGAATATGGCGAGGATGTTGTATTAGAAATAAAGGATCCTGGTCCTGATAAAATATATTTGCCAGTTACGAAAGCAAAATGGAACTATAAGGAAGGGAGGGCAGTGCTTGAATTTTTTCTAAGGCACAACAAAAAGTTTTATTCAAAACTAGATTCTATCATGTTTTCTATTGATGAATTTTGTGGGCGGACACAATTACTAACAAATCAAAATAATTTAAATTCTGTAAGTGACACTATTGTATTTACTTCCTTGAGGTCGAACAAAGAATGGTTATTGTTCATTGAGGATACGATACAAAATATACGTTCGAGAGACCTCTTTTATCCAGACACTAAATTCTTGCCAGTAAAAATAGAACCAAAAAGTGCGGGAATGAGTAATTGGTATTTGCAAAACGTATTATACGGTAAACTGGCCGTTGATTCTTTGCTTTCAACATTTGATTTTACTGGATATGACCGAATCACAGAAGAGGAGATGATTAATTATAATATATTATATCCTATTGAACAAACTAAGAGCTTAATTTCGCCCCAAAAGGAGTGAATTGAAATCTTCTTACTCATATGAGTTTAAAAGTCAGTTGTGGCATCAAAACAAGTTCTCAAGCATAGGTTTTTTTTTGACTGCCCACAGTGACGATTTATATTGACTAATAAGTTAAGTTCTTTTTTATAGCCGAAAACCTTTACTCTAATCTGTTCCTCCCTTTCCTGCAGGATATCCGGATCCCGTTCAGTCCACATGGAAACTGGAAGCATGACTGATGCCATAGCCAAGCTTCTCCGGTGCCCGAAATGCAGGGAAGAGATGAAAGCAAGTAACGTAAAAAGGGAAAAGAGAGGATAAGTATTTGTTACTTTTGGACATGAAACAACTCCTACTCCCGGCGCTTTTGTTTTCCGGATGGATGGCCTTGCTCACTGCCGATCTTCCCGTCAAGGGAAGTTTCCTTCCTGCTCTGGGACGGTTTATAAGTCCATTCCATGGTATTTGGCAGAGCGTGTCTCCTGATAATGCATCCTATGACCTGAAAGGGCAAACTTCCGGCAATGTGCGCATCCTATTTGATGAGCGCGACGTGCCTCACATCTATGCTGATAACCTTGAGGATGCATTGTTTGCGCAGGGTTATCTTCATGCAGCAAATCGTTTGTTTTCGATGGACATCTCTACGCGGGCTGCTTCCGGACGATTATCTGAAATCATTGGTCAACGGACCATTGCGCTGGACCGCAAGGCACGTGAGCGGGGATATGAATGGTCCGCTACCGAAAAGGCAAAGCACTGGGAAGATCATGAAGGAAACAAAGCCATCATGGATGCCTATGTCAATGGTGTCAATGCCTATATCCAGTCGATTGATTACAAGCACTGGCCCATGGAATATAAAATCCTGTCCCATGATCCTGTGCAGTGGACATCGGTTCATTCCGCACTGACACTGACCAATATGGCGATCGCCTTGTGCATCGGTGAAGATGACCTGGAATATTCAACTGCGCGAGCCAAATTATCTGCCGAAGATTATGCCTTCCTTTTTCCTGATCACAATCCTAAAGAGAGTCCTATCATTCCCTCTGAAAAAACGTGGGATTTTACAGCGCAAGGATCTTCTTCGCCTGTTCAATCGCTCCCCCATTCATTGCCCGATGACAAGACAGAAGATGAACGAAAGAAGGATTTAAACGGAAGTAATAACTGGGCTGTAGCAGGAAGTAAAACAGCACATGGTTTTCCGATCCTCGCCAATGATCCGCATCTGGGATTGACATTACCAAACATCTGGTATGAGATGGAAATCCATACACCTGAAATGTCAGTGCATGGAGTATCCTTACCTGGATTACCATTTATCATCATTGGATTCAATGAAAATATCGCCTGGGGTTCTACGAATTCGGGACAAGACGTACTTGACTGGTATCAGATCAACTGGCAGGACAGCAGTCGTCATCAATACAAACTGGATGGAAAGTATGTGGATGCTACCCTGCGGCCTGAGGTCATAAAAGTCCGTGGCACTAATGCTACCATTGATACCATCCGCTACACACATTGGGGTCCTGTCACGCATACGGATGAACACAAAGACATGGCCATGAAATGGATCGGCCATCAGAAAGCCAATGTCAATGATATCGATTACCTGAAAAAAATAAATAAAGCAGCGAATGTCAATGACTACCGCGAAGCCGTATCAGCGTTTCAATATCCTGCTCAAAACAAAATCTTTGCTTCTACGCAAGGTGACATAGCCATCAGTGTTGCAGGCGTCATGCCAATCCGGCCCACAGGAAATGGAGAAACATTGACCAGTGGTGAATCCAGTGCTAATGACTGGGCAGGTTATATTCCCTTTGCGCATGCACCTTATATCATCAATCCTGCCAGAGGCTATGTGAGCTCTGCCAACCAGGCGCCTGCAGATCCATCGTATCCATATCCTTTATTGGGCAAACGGATATTTGAAGATTACAGGGGCAGGATGGTCAACACGGTGCTTGATTCCAGCAAAGGACTTACTCCATTAGACATGCAGGCCTTGCAGCAGAATAACTACAACCTTCATGCTGCTGAATTACTTCCTGTCTTATTACAAGCCCTTGATAGTTCCGGTTGCAATTCAGGTGATGGACTTGCTATAGCTTCCATACTCAACGGATGGAATTATGAATACCATCGTGATAGTTTATCACCTGTATTCTTTGATCTCTGGTATAAGGAATTTGAAAAATTAACGTGGGATGAATTAGACAATCTCGGCGTGATGCTGCCTGAAGAGTGGCGCATTGTTGAAATCGCAAGAGACCAGCCGCAATCGAAATACTTTGATCAACTCATCACCACAGATAAGAAAGAAACCTTGCAGGACATAGCTTGTACTTCCTTTGCATACATGGTGAAGGCATATCGTAACCTGGAGGGCGAACAGGGAAAAAACTGGGGCAACTTTAAACAAACCAATATTCCACACCTGGCGAGGTTTCCGCATTTCGGTGCTGATTTTATTTCCACTTCTGGAGGGCGACATATCATCAATGCCATGAGTAAGACACATGGCCCTTCGTGGAGAATGATTGTTGAACTTTCTTCACCACCGAAGGCATGGGTGAATTATCCCGGAGGACAATCCGGCAATCCGGCGAATCCCCACTACAGGGATATGCTGGAACACTACTTCGAAGGAAAATACTATGAGGTAGCGATCCAAAAAGATCCTGCTGCATGGAAGCCTGCCAGACAAATCAACATCACACCGCAATGAAAAACAAAACTCCTATAGCAATCATTTTTTGCCTCGTCGGTTCTCTCCTTGCAGGTATATACGGGCCATGGTGGGCACCGGCTGTTTTCATCATTTTGCTTTGTGCCTTAATGGGGTTGACGGTGAAGCAATCTATCCTTACCGGAAGTATTTCGCTCGGTGTTGTATACCTCGGCATGGCTCTTTGGATGAGCAATCAGGACGAAGCTGAAATCATTCAAAAGACAGGCATGTTACTCGGCGGATTAAGTCCTGTCATGATGATCGTTGTGACTACGTTGATTGGTTGTATTACAGGGTTGTTATCCGGATGGCTAGGCAGTGTTATTGGCAGCATTGTTTCCAAAAAATAAACAGGTAATTAAGTGAGTTGATCGTTCCAACGTCCGATATTGGTAGAAAAAAAACTAAAAAAGAAATTATACGGAGTACCATTATGTTGACAGCCACATCAACGCAAAACAATTACCTGATCATACCAGGAATTACGTTAATCAACCAGATCTGATATGAATAATACACTACCCTCAGAAGTATCCCCTGCAGAAAATGCAGATCCTGAATACGAAGAAGCGCAAAAACGTGTCCGGAAGATTAAGAAATTCTACAAAGAACTGACTGGTTGGTTAGGAACAAGTGTGTTCCTACTGGCGTTGGATTTTTTCCTCAGTGGTGGCATATCCTGGTCAAAATATCCGGTTTTCTTCTATGGCATTTTTGTCGTTACGCAGGTCTTCGATATCATACGATTACAACGCCTTGACAAAGCATGGGAAGAGAAACAAATGAGAAAATTTACCGGCAGGAGCCAATCCGGACGTGCACCGGCCAATCCTCTTGAAACCCAGCAGGATCAACTCGAAGATTATAGCGAAGACCTGCTCAATCGTAAGGATAGAGAAATGGAAAATTTGTCTGAGTATCGTCAACTCAAGAGGCCGTGGAAGGATGATGATTTGGTCTGAAGATGCCGCTGGCCTGGTGTCCCCACCACCAGCAGGCTGTGGAACCTGCCGCTGGCCTGGTGTCCCCACCACCAGCAGGAATTGGTTCTGGTTGTTGGTGAGGACACAAACAACGGCAGGGCAGATCAGGTATCCTTGTGAGGAATCTTGGTGACCACAAACAATCGTTGGATACTATACTTTCCACCTCCGTGAGCGGCGATCATCAAGAGGCCGCCCGCAATAGCCAGGTTTTTCATAAACAGGATTGCATGCAACCGCTGGGTGGTAACGGGATCATTCCAGAATGAATACACAATAAACGTTACCGGAAGCCAATAGAGTAATAATAACCATACTCCAAACCTGATCCTGTATCCAATGAGCAGCATGATGGCGCCAACTACCAATGCAACAATGGAGGAGTAGAGGAGAAAGTCGGGTCTCCAGGTGATTCCATATTCGGCCATCGTCGTCTTCATCTTCTCGGCAAACATGATGGAATCAATTGCTTCGAAGAAAAATATCGCGCTGATGAGGATTCTCCCTAAAAGATCAAAGACATGGTTCATAAACTGTTTGTTGACTTCACTTTGACTGAATATAATTCTTCACAGCTCTGGCTATAAATTGCCCATCCATAGCGGCTGATAGAATGCCTCCTGCATAGCCTGCTCCTTCACCACATGGAAAGAGGCCTTCTATCTCCACATGCATGCCATCTGGCGTCCTGGGCACTCTAACAGGGCTTGAGGTGCGGCTCTCTGTTGCCACGACTACAGCTTCTGCATCGACATACCCTTTCATCTTATGATCAAAGCCCCGGATACCGTAGGCCAGTCTGTCATAGATCCATGCAGGAAGTAATTCATGCAGCGGGGCTGAAAACAATCCGGGGATATAACTACTCTCCGGAATATCCAATGATACTCTCTTAGCCAGAAAATCGGTAAGCCTTTGCGCAGGGGCGGCTTGAGATCCATTGCCGACACTAAACATTTTCTGTTCCACTTCACGTTGCAGTGCAACACCCATGAGGGCGCCAGCAGCATTATATGGCTGCATATCTTCGAGCTCTACCGCCGTGACAACTCCGGAGTTGGCATACGGGCTATCGCGTCTTGAAAGTGACATACCATTGACCACAATTTCGCCCGGAGATGTAGCGGCTGGCACAATCAAACCACCAGGGCACATGCAAAAGGAATAGACTCCACGATTACCCGCCTGTGCATTCAGTGCATAACTGGCTGCCGGCAGATGAGGCCCACGTGGAGCAATACCATACTGATTGAGGTCCACAAAATTTTGGGAATGTTCGATCCGCACCCCTAAGGCAAAAGGCTTTGGTTCGATCAATATTTTATTTTCGAGCAACAAATCGAAGATGTCACGTGCACTGTGTCCTGTAGCGAGGATTACATGATCTGCATTGATACGATCCTTGCCATTTAGCTCAAGCCCAGTGATCTTTCGTGGCAATGTCCCTTCCAGAATAAATCCTGTGACGCAGGAATTAAAAACGACAAGACCACCATGTTCTTCGATGGTCTTACGCATCGTGGCAATGATGCCTGGAAGTTTATTGGATCCGATATGCGGATGTGCATCCACCAATATTTCGGGATTAGCACCGCATTCCGCCAGTATCCTCAATACCTTGTCGATATTTCCACGTTTACCGGAGCGAGTGTATAGCTTGCCGTCTGAATAGGTACCTGCGCCACCTTCCCCGAAACAATAATTGGAGTGTGGGTTGACAACCCCATCCTGTTGAATAGCCTTCAGATCTTTCCTTCTTGCCTGTACATCCTTGCCTCTGTCCAGGACGATCGGGCGCAAGCCTTCCCTGATACATTCGAGGGCTGCAAAATAGCCTGCAGGTCCGGCTCCTATGATATGCACTTCTCTGGCACCGGAGACGTCAGGTAAGTCTTCAAGCTCATTTGGTACAGCAGGCAAAGGATCACCTTCTGTGACTATCGCGCGTACTAAATAAACCGGAGGCCTGAACCTCGCATCCAGGGAGCGTCGCAGAATCCTGAATTCCTTGATCCTGGAAGGTGCAATCTTTGCGGCCTTTGCCAGATCACCCGTGAGTAATTTCTGGTCTTCATAATCTTCAGGAGCAATCCTGATTTCGACTTCTTGCATTAGTAGATCCAGGATTCAGGATTGATAGAGGACCTTGCGTCATTGAGCAACTTCTGAAGTGCTTCCTGATCACAGGAAGAACGGATGGCCACTCTGGTCAATGATCCTCCTTTAAGGAGTTCAGATTCGTAGCCTAATGAAGTGAGGCGATCTACCATCTTCGAAATATTAGTGGGGTCGGTAAAGGCACCAACCACAACGTAACACGGGGATGAATTGGGTTGCTGTGTATTATCAGGAGGAGGTATCTCGCTTGTTGCAGACTCTGTATTGACGGGTATATTTTCAGTATTGGTAGTGTCGGTTGTGTTGATTGGTTCATCAATGCGGATGGTCGCAGAAGTATCCTGATATACCTTGTTGAGGTCATCGAGCCTATTCCTGTTACTGATGATGTCCCAGGCCAGATAAGCACATAACACAGCGATGAGGACCAAAGCAGAGGTCAGAATAATCCACCATAGCCTGGAGGTTGATTCATCGATGCGCTCCTGATGTCTGATCTGTTCTTCTGTAGGTTGAGAAGGTGTGACCTCTGTGGTTTCTTCATTTACTGTAGTTGGTTCCGCGGGAACATAACTAAATGGCTCTTTAATCTCCGGGGTGAAATCATATGTCATTGGTGGTGGCACAAAAACAGGAGTTGTCGTTTTCACCTCTTCTGTTTTCCTGAGATCCAGGACTTCCAACCCACTGAAAGAAAGATTGAACGCATCCCAGTCGGGTGTAAAGCGAATATTGCCTAGAGATGATCGGGAAAAGGTTCCGAACTTTTCGATCAGGTAGGTTTTACCGTCCATGGTGTTTTCATGGACCGTGGTGACAAATTCGGCAATGGCTTTTTCTGGTGACCCGATTTCAGGGCCTGAGACATAGCGTATATAATTTGCGAGTATTTCGTTGGGCGCTTCCGGGTTGTCCTTGAAATCTGGCTCGATATAAGGGGGTTTAATCCTTGCATTAGGGAGATCAATCAATGCCGGGTGAAAGATGACCTCAAAACGTCCGAGACCCTCCACATAGACCGAAGGGGCCTGCTGGAGGAGATCAAGGATGTAATATGGCACCTTATCTGAAAGCATGGCACAATTTAACGAAAGTTTGCAGTCTTCAGTCCGCAGTGGGCAGTCTTCAGTCGACAGTGGGCAGTCTACAGTCCACAGTCTTCAGTCAGCAGGCGGCAGTGGGAAGTCTTAAGTTTGCGGTTTGCTGTCCGCAGTGCTCGGTAATCGGTAATTGTATTCAGTGTTCGGTGTTCGGTCAAAGGACTCTTTCCAATTGCTTACTGAATACTACTTAATGGCAACTGCCGACTGTAGACTGCCGACTGTTAACTTAACCCTTACCTGGCTTGCGCTTGCGACGTGTCTTGAAGAGTTCGGCTACTTCCTTTTCCTTCATAAAAGCCCACTCCGGAAACTTATCCATCACAAAGTGCTTGATATCCTGGTAGTGTGCGCTTCGCTTGTCTGTGAATTTCTTCAGGCATTTGTTGACATAGCCCATGGAGAGATCGCGCAGGCGGATGTTAAACTCCTGGTTGGCAAAAATATCCATGTAGAGCTTCATAAACCTGGAGATGCTTTCATCCTTGACAGCTTCTTCTTCAGATTTCTTATGCTCTGAACCGGTTAGGACTTTATAATCCTCCTCCGGCAGATTTGCTATCAACTGCTGGAAGTGACCATAGATGGTATGGCGCAGCGATTCATTTATATTAGAAAGCCCGGCGTGGTTTTCGTAAAAATTCCTGGTGGCTTCGATCGCATCTTCGTGGATGTATCCTTTCTGGTGGATCACTTCGATGAGCGATGAATATCTCATCAGGTCATCCTGCAAGGTTGTATCCAGAAGCTTTTGCACATTCAAGTCAGATTCCTTATCCAACTTGAGGCCTTTGGACTCAATCTCGAGTAGGTATTTGAAATACAGTTCATTGAAATCCGGAATATTTGTCCTGGCAGAATTCAATATGCCTTTGATCCAATCTTCATGTCCTGCATGCGGAAAATAGCGGCTGAAAAGGATCAACATTCTCAGGTATTCCTCCTCCTTCTTAAATGCTTCGTTGTTTAGAAACTCCTTGAAATTTGGCAGCAGGCTTTGATTGATCTTGTCGTGTTTGATCCTGTACTGGATAAATTTTTCCAGTGATGAAAACAGGGTCTTTAACTCGCCGATTGTTTTTGGAAATTCAGCTGAGTGGTAATTATGGTGTGTAAACTGGCGAAAGTAACCGTCGTAGGCTGCTTTCCTGGCGGAGAGCACGCGGAACTTATCGTTGATCATGGATTCATAAAAGTGTTTCACTTTTTTATTCTCCACCTGGTTGATGAGATTACTCACCCAGATTTCGCTTGAAAGTGAAAACCCTATCTGGCAACTCTGACCGATCTTATTCTTGATCCATTCGAAATTGGAGGAGTCGGCAAGGGCCAGCAAAACTTCTTTGAAATGATCCTGTGGACGCCTGTAATGATACTCGCTATCAATCTCGCCTCTCAGCACGCTAAAACCGAGAACTTTAGGCAAATACAGGCCTTCAAAATCGGTATGCAGCAGGGCAGATTCGAGGGTAGTTAACTGCAATGGATGATCTTCAGCAACGCGCTCATACAGGTTTTCGATTTGCGGCTCGAATGCCTCCCTGATGGCCTGGTAACTGGCCTCCTCCTCATCATCGAGGTAGGTGGCGAGGACATCTGAACTTTGAATAACTCCTCTGAGGGAATCCAGTTCGATCTGGTATTTCTGATCCAGTTTTTCCATAGGTAGCTTAATTTAAATACCGTTTAATACATGTACACCTGGTAAGACACAATAGGCCTTACCAGGTGTACTAAATTTCTTTTCCCAAAAACTTATAAACTCAAAAGGCATCATTTTCACAATGCCCTGTATACTTTAACCGGGGCTATCAGGCCTCAGGTGTAGTCTCTGTATTTGCTTCTTCAGCCGGCGTTTCAGCAGCTGGTGCTTCTTCAACAGGTGCTTCAACGGCTGGTGTTTCTTCTGCCGGAGCTTCTGCTACAACAACCTCAGGTGCTTCAACAACATCAGCATCTGCTGCGGTTTCTGCTGCAGCCTGTTCTGCCAGGTCAACACTTAGCAATTCATCTTCCACTGGTGTTTCCACCTTCTTCTTGACCACCTTCTTCACTGAACCTGAAATCTGAGCTGCGCGTTCTTTGCGTTCTTCAGCTGTAGCTTTCACGCGCTCCTGGATTCTGGCTTCTTTGGCATCAACCCAGGCTCTGAACTTGATTTCTGCATCTTCAGGGGTCATAGCGCCTTTGCTGACACCACGCTGGAGGTGTTTGTAGTAGAGTACACCCTTGAAGCGGAGGATAGCGCGAACGGTCTCCGTAGGTTGGGCACCGTTAGTCATCCATTCATAAGCTTTCATGCGATCGATATCGATCGTAGCGGGTTTGGTCATCGGGTTGTAGACGCCGATGCGCTCAATAAAACTACCATCCCTTGGAGCCCTTGCATCAGCGATAACTATGTGATACAGAGGAGATTGTTTGCGTCCGTGACGCTGAAGTCTGATTCTTACTGACATTTGTTAGAGTTAAAATTTAATGGTTAATATACCTTGCCGGCTGCCTTCACGAGTGAACCACCGGTTTTTAACGGACGGCAAAGATACACGGAAGTTCCTGATATCCAAAAGAATGCATTCTGTTCTTTTTTTGCCGAAAAAAAGAACCAAAAAAGCTCGTGCTCAAAAAAACTCGCTTGATCGGTCATGGCTCTTTTCTGGCATCTGGGATGCTTTCAGCTTGTTCGTGTTTCAATGCCCTATTTCTTACCGATAACCACTACCCATAGAGACTTGACTTGTCCTGAAATAGGCATTTTGGTTGCTCAAACAATTTTTGAGCACAGTATCTTACCTATTCGAAATGATTTTATACTCTTCTCAACACTCTCTGAATTAAGGGAATGTGTCGCTTCTTACTTGTGTAGGTTCTTTAGAATTCAAAGCGAAACTTCAGGTTTATCCTTCTGGAAGTCAGGTAATTGGGGATCGCGTATTGTTGCTTGAAGATGGTCTTGACCCAGGTACGGCTGGCTTCGTTGCGGACCTGGAGGAGGTTAAATATTTCTATGCTCATCCAGCTGTCGCGTGTCATGCGGAAAAAACTCTTTGGCCGGGCCTGCTCCCAGAGACGGCTCCAGAGTCTGAACGAAAAGCCGATATCGACACGGTGATAGGGTTTATAACGGTATGGATTACGGTATACAACATTGTTTCCCTTAATGCCGAAAGGAAGACCGGTACCTACTGACAGATTGAGATGGACACGGAAATTGTCATTATTAGGAAGGTAATCCTGGAAGAAAACATTGAGGTTCATAAACTGGTCTGTAGGTCTGGGCACATCATTGACCGGCACACCTTCTGCCTCTCCTACTTCGCGTGTGAGGTGCTGGATACCATCCAGTTGCTCGCGAGCCCGCAGGAAAGAAAGGTTGATCCATGATTCTGCACCAGGTACAAGCTCTCCATTTATTCGGAAGTCAATACCAGCAAGATATCCAGTAGCATTGTTGACTCCGGCATACCGGATACGCACATTGTCAACTTCATAGGAAACCAGGTCCCAGAGTGATTTATAATATGCTTCTATGATCAGCTTATACTTAGGACCGACGGTACCATCAGGTCCAAAACCTGCTGTGTAGCCTGCGAGTACCTGGAAAGACTTCTGCGCCAAAACACCCTGATTGATCACCCCATCCGGCATGCGCAGCTCCTTATAAAATGGTGGCTGGTAATACCACCCTGCGGCAAACTTATAACCTCTATAAGCAACAGGCGTGTAGGTAAATTGAACCCTTGGGCTCAGAAAAAACTCATTGTTGACATCAGAATACTGGCCGCGTACCCCGCCTGTAATCCTGATTTCCTTTCCACCTCCATATTGCCTGGTGTATGTATTCTGCACATAGCCTGAATACAGGAGTGTGCCGATGTCCCTATCTGAATTTAAGACATAAAGCAAATCCAGCGCCTCTGGTTCGTATGGCAAGGAATAACCTGCAGAGTCCAGTCGTTCCCATTCGTGAATATGGTCAGTGAAATCCTGATAAGAGACTCTTAACCCCGCCTGAATAAAATTAGATTTTTCAGGACTCTGTTGCAATTCAATCCCCCCTTTAACTTCGGCATTAAGAATATTGGTTTGGAGAACATTTCTGCTATAGACATGCTGTGTACCTGTGCCTAATAATGCAACTTCTTCGCCCGCGCCGGGATCATTGATATTTGTTTCGATCTGGCTCAAGCGATACTGTCCGATGATATCCAGATTTTCTTCTTCCAGGCTCTTGTATCCGGAAAAAAGAAACTTCAGGAATAAAGGATTCTTCTTTCTGTCAGGCACGTATGAAAGAGCCAGGCCTGTCATTCCATTTAGGAACAGATCACTTTCTGCACCTTCAAAATCCGTAGACAACTTGAGTGCAAAACTGATAAGCCCAGTAGCTGTTTCACTGCTGACAGGAATGAAATCATATTTACTTTTATTGATATTGGCGAGCAGCCCGAGTTGCCAGTCCCTGGTGAGATCAAGTGTAGTATAAATCTGGTAATCGGTGAAAGATGGATTGTATTCACCTTGTACATCCAGTGAACCTAGCAAGTATGCTGAGGTCTTGTACCTCACGCCGACCAGATAACGCCACCGCTTGTAGCTATCCTTGCCAACAGGCATACTTCCTTCCAGGTGACCGGATGCACCGAGTAAGCTGACCATCAATGAGCCTCGCAGGCTATCCGGGAGTTTGTATCGCACATCAAGTACTGAAGACATCTTATCGCCATACTTTGCTTCAAATCCACCAGAAGAAAAGCTGAGATCTCTCATCAGGTCTGGATTTGGCAGGCTCAATCCTTCCTGGTTTCCGCTCCTTACTAAGAGGGGCCTGTAGATTTCAAAATCATTGACATAGACGAGGTTTTCATCGTAGTTCCCTCCGCGCACATTGTATTGCGAGGTGAGCTCACCTCCTGTACCACTTGTGGTTCCGAGCGCTATGTAGGGTAATAATGATTCGAGATTACCTGTTGTACTTGGAATGAGTTTCATTCCTTCAACATTCTCCCTGATCATGCCTGCATCATCGATTTTTTGTCCGGTGACGACCACCTCCATATCTGATTTAACAGGCTTAAGGCTTATGTTGAGTTCATAGCGGGAGCCAACAGGTTGCGCAGCGACTTCGTAATCGAGATGATCATAGCCTGTGCGTCTATACTGAATAATAATATTCTGGCCAGCAGGTAATACGATTTCATATTTTCCGCTGACATCAGTATTGGCAACAACAGAAAATTTCTGTGACAGCACGCTGACCAATTCGATAGGTTGGTTATCCTGTTGATCTTTTATGGTTCCAAAAATGGTAAAGGACTGCTGGCTGTGCACATCACACAGCATCAACATGCCCGTGATGAACGGGATCGCCTTTACTAACTTTTGGAATAGGATCAAGCGGGAATGCTTTTAAAACCTTCCTGTCCTATCGCTTTCAGATTGCGGATTACTGCATTGGGGTCCTCAGCGCCGAGCACAGCATTTCCGGCAACTAATGCATTTGCTCCGGCCTGCAACACCCGCTCTGCATTATGAGGGCCTATACCTCCGTCCACTTCAATATAAGGGAAGAGGTTTCTCTCATTCGCCATTTGTCTGAGCTGGGCTATTTTCGGGATTGATTGGTAAATAAATTTTTGCCCGCCAAAGCCAGGATTAACTGACATGACTAATACCAGGTCGAGATCGCCCAGTACGTCTGCCAGTTGGGTCACAGAGGTATGGGGATTAATGGCAACGCCGGCCAGTGCTCCTGTTTCCTTGATCTGATGGATGACTCGGTGCAAGTGCTTGCAGGCTTCAAAATGGACTGTGATCACATGAGCTCCCAATGCCCGGAACCGCTCAATATAGCGTTCCGGTGATTCGATCATGAGGTGGACGTCGAGGGGTTTGGTTGCCCTGCGCTGCAGTGCCTCCATAACCGGAAAGCCAAAGCTGATATTGGGGACAAACATACCGTCCATGACATCGACGTGAAACCAGTCGGCCTCACTGGCATTGATGAGGTCGATGGTACTGTTGAGGTTGCCAAAGTCAGCGGAAAGGATAGATGGGGCGAT
>Ga0209063_1000606_pt1 | contig 22573 bp, 18 predicted proteins | sample KloWWTmeKNB19Kit_FD_187177 | JGI IMG/M metagenome (GOLD analysis project Ga0209063, IMG submission 187177) | Active sludge microbial communities from Klosterneuburg, Austria, studying microevolution and ecology of nitrifiers - Klosterneuburg... | ecosystem: Engineered > WWTP > Aerobic digester >... | reverse complement strand
TTTCCCAAACTTCTTGGACAAGCGTCCGGCAAACGAACGGACGAAGAGCGGAATGTCTGATGAGCGGTTTCGCAAGGGTGGCAGTTCAATCGGGAACACGTTGAGCCGGTAGAGGAGATCGGAGCGGAATGAGCCGGCCTTCACAGCAGCAGGGAGGTCTCGGTTCGTTGCCGCGATCACTCGAATGTTCACTTTTGTAGACCGACCGCTGCCGACCCGCTCGAACTCACGTTCTTGGAGGACACGCAAGAGCTTCACTTGTGCGTCCAACGGCAATTCACCGACCTCATCGAGAAAGATGGTCCCTCCCTCCGCCAACTCAAAGCGGCCGATCCGTTTGGCCAGTGCTCCCGTAAAAGAGCCCTTTTCGTGGCCGAACAATTCGCTCTCCACCAGATTGGCGGGGATCGCGCCGCAATTGACACGAACGAGCGGTCTCGCGCTGCGGGGGCTGAGGTCGTGCACGGCCCGGGCAATGAGCTCCTTCCCGGTGCCGGTTTCGCCCAAGAGCAAGACCGTCGAATCAGTCGGAGCCACTTGTTCGACCTTCCTCAGCACGGTCTTCATCGCGTGGCTCTCACCGATGATTTCATCAAAATGATGATCGAGTTTGATCTCTTCCCGGAGATACATATTTTCGGCCTGAAGCCGGTTGGTGAGTTGCTCGACCTCCGTAAACAGCTGGGCGTTCCTGATTGCGGTGGCTGCTTGATGGGCAAAAGTGGCGAGCCGGTCCCATTCCTCATCCGCCAGGGGGCGTCGTCCAAACATCGCGATGACGCCGAGCACGTCCCCGCGAAAGACGAGGGGGTACCCGGCAAAGGAGTGGAGCCCATGGTCTTTCATCCATTGCTTGTTAGGGAGTCGATCGTCGCCGAGCACATCGTTGGTCTGCATCGGACCGAACCCTTGGGCGATCTTGCCGATCTTCAGCGACCCCAGGGGGATACGGCGGTATTCCCCATCGAGGTTTGAATAGAGTCCCGCACTCGCCCTGAGATGCAAACACTGGGTGCGGTCTCTGCAGTCAGAGGCCTTGTAGCAGCCGGTACAGAGATCGCCAGGACCGCGGAGCCAGATACGGGCAAACGCCGCGTCCAGGTCATCCACAAGACCTTGGGTGATCGTCGTGAGGACGATGTGGAGATCCAAACTCGACGCCATCTGCATGGCGATGCGATCCAGTGCGCCATGAGAATGGGAAGAAGGAAAGGAAGGCGAATCGTCCATTGTGGGATCTCCGAGCCGGGCATGGCACTGCGTGGAGGACGATAAGTGGCTGATAACGGATTGTCAATAAGCAGGGGAAACGGGGTCAACCCACTCGAGAAATGCACGGTTCAGGTAGGGCCCGCCGCCACGAGGAGTTCGCAGGAAGGGAGGACCCTGCTCCAGGGCCTTCAGCCGCTTGACGTCTGGCACGGTCATGCCGCCGAACTTGCTTCGCCAGAGGTAGTCGTCGGCGTCGGAGAGTCCATGTCGTCGACACAGATCTTTGATCGAGACCTCAGCCTCAGCCTCCCACAAACACCCAATGATCTGGACCTCGGACAACCGCTTCTTCTGTGCCAATCTCCTTTCCTAAAGGGATTGGACTCTACATCATGGTGCTACTCAACCGAAGGGGAGGTCGCCGGAATCCCGCTCGCCTTTGTTCTTTCTGTCCCGCGCCTTCTCCCACGAGGAGCCTGGCGGACCGTCACAACGACATCCTGGCCAAAACGCGACAGGAACTGCACGAGACGTTCAATGGAAACTCTTGCCAGTGAGCGACGTTGTGCCAAAACGATTTTGGTGAGTGATGGCCGGCGTCACACAGATCTGGAATAGCCTGTGATGCAGGCCTCAGCACCTGTTTGACACGTCTGTCGCAGGGCGGTATCGTGAGACATGTTCGCTCGGCTATTCGCAACACTCTCGCTCATGACGCTCGCAGTCCTGTTCAAACGCCTCGTCACACGCAAACCTCCGTCCCCCCCCTACCGCAAGGCTGAATCCAAGTGGCCCAGCCGAAGCTACCGCGAACCTTCCTGAATTCTGCTGCGGCACCAGAGTGATTCATCATCACAACGGAATCAGACCGATATCCGTCGCGACGCGACTCTACCCCTGCAATCGACTCCAGAGCTTCTCGAGGGTCTTCACAAATGCCTTACACTCCTGGTCGGTCAGGTCTGAAAACGCCACCTGTTCTTTGTATTCCGTACAGCGCGGCGAGAGCTCGGTCATGACTTTGTCCGAGAGTTCGATCACGGTTGCGAATTCAAGCAATCGGTGTCGTGAGCTAGGAAATGGTGTGCGACAATCTCGTTCCCATTCCCACCGACTGTCAGTGCGTGCCTCTTGCCAGGCAGTAGCTTATACGCTACACTTGGTGCGTGGAGGCCACTCCGAAAGAGCTGCACGTCTATGTTACGGCAGAGGGCCGTGAGCCATTTACCGAATGGCTGAACTCGCTGCAGGATCGTCGGGCACGAGCGAAGATTCGAATCAGGCTAGATCGGGTAAGCTTAGGAAACCTCGGCGATTGCCATGGTGTGGGAGGCGGGGTCCAGGAACTGCGGATCGATTATGGCCCAGGCTTTCGAGTGTACTTCGGACAAGACGGAACGACGGTGGTGCTGCTTCTTTGTGGGGGTGATAAGAGTTCCCAGGCCAGGGATATCAATACGGCTCAGCGATATTGGAGCGAATACAGGAGGACGCCATGAAAACGCGCAGAGCGTATCAGCCGGATTTGATTGAGAGCCTGCGAGATTCGGGGGAGGCTGAAGAGTATTTAAACGCGGCGTTGGAGGAAAATGATCCCGAACTGTTCTTGCTCGCACTGCGGAACGTCGCCGAAGCGCAAGGCGGGATTGCACAGCTGGCCGAAAAGGCGAAGCTGAACCGTGAAAGCCTCTATCGAATGCTGTCTGATCGCGGCAATCCGGAATTCAGAAGTCTCGATGCCCTTCTCCACGCCTTGGGATTCCGGCTCGCGGTTACGGTGAATCGCTAGCCGGGACTATTGTCATCGTCGTTAAATCACAGAAGCCCAACCGCTGCTGACACATTTCGCCCCCCTACCCTTGCAATCGACTCCAGAGCTTCTCGAGCGTTTTCACGAACGCTTTACACTCCTGGTCGCCCAGGTCGGAAAACAGTTCCGCGACCTGCTCTTTGTATTCCGTGCAGCGCGGGGAGAGCTCGGTCATCACTTTGTCCGAGAGTTCGATCACGGTGGCCCGGCGATCCGTCGGGTGTCTGGTTCGCACGACCAATCCGTCTTTCTCGAGCGAATCGACGAGCGCCGTGACGTTCGTCGCAGTCACGCCCAATTCTTTCTTGAGCTCGCTCATAATCCTCGGGCCGCGCTCATGAATCGAACCAAGAATGCGCAACCGTTGAGGGGACAACCCCTTTTCCACCAATAGAGATTCCGACCACCGTTGATAGGCCGGGGCAAAGCTCCACAACAGTTCGACCAGCCGGTGTCGTGGCAACTTCGAGATGCAGGGAGAGACGGATGACTTCCCCTTGGCCCTGGGGGCTTGCATTTTCTTGATACGCTTCATCGTGTGTCACGGTACTTCAAACAGGGGCAACATTCAATGATAAATTGTTCATAACCTGATCATTCATATATTGACTATGTTTCCTGCCATGCCGGATACTGCGCTGCATGGAAATCGTCAAGATACACATTCACTGACATTCTCTATGAGACTGATACGGGCAGTTCAAAACACTCAACGGCCGTCTTGATCTAGGGCTCTTGTTCACAAAGAATACTTACAGCAGGTACACCATGATCACTCTCCAACATACATCCTGGCTGCTCGCGTTACTGCTGACCGCAGCCGGCTGCAACAACGAACAGGCCAGCAGCGGCGGGCAAGCACCTCCTCCCCCTGAAGTCGGCGTCGCCCAGGTGATCTCGAAATCGGTCCAACAATGGGACGAATACACGGGCCGCATCAGCGCGATCGACACGGTGGAATTGCGCCCACGGGCCAGCGGCTACGTGCAACGAGTGGCCTACAAAGAAGGCCAGGATGTGAAACGGGGCGATTTGATGTTCCAGATCGATCCTCGTCCCTACCGCGCCGCGCTGGATAACGCCGAGGCTCAATTGGCACGCGCACGCGTGGCGCAACGGCTGGAGACCATCCGTAACAAACGCGCCCAATCACTCATCGAGGATAACGCCATCTCGCACGAAGAGCTCGACTTGCGTCGTGCCGCGCAAGCGCAGAGCGCGGCGGATGTGCAGGCCGCCGAAGCTGCTGTGGCCACTGCCAAGCTCAACCTGTCATTCACCGAAGTCCGCGCCCCGGTCTCCGGCCGGGCGAGCCGGGCCCTGCTGACGGTCGGCAATCTGGCGACTGCCGACGACACCCTGCTGACCACGGTCGTGTCGCAAGATCCGATGTACGTCTATTTTGACGCCGACGAAAACAGTTACCTACGCTACAAGGAGCAGGAGCGCAAAAACGAGCGCACAGCGAAGGACAACACCGTGCACGTCGGCCTCGCCAACGAAACCGGCTATCCGCATACGGGGAAGGTCGACTTTCTCGACACGCAGGTGAATCCCACCCTCGGAACCGTGCGCGCTCGCGCCGTGCTCCCCAATCCAGACCGCATTTTTACCCCCGGTCTCTACGCACGGGTGCAGTTCGTCAGCGGCCAGAAGGCGCAGGCGCTCTTGATCGACGATAAGGCCATTCTCACGGATCAGGATCGAAAATACGTGTATGCGGTCGACAAGGACGGGAAGGCGCAACGCAAAGACATCATGCCGGGTGGCATGGTCGATGGATTGCGGGTCGTGCAGTCCGGCCTGGCGCCGGATGACAGGATTGTCGTGGTCGGCCTGCAGAAAATCTTTTATCCCGGCATGCCGGTCATACCCGCGGAAGTTCCGATGGACAAGTCGTCGGCGCCGGCCTCGCCCGCAGCCATGGCCGAGAAATAGGGAGCCAAGGCTGTGGACTTTTCCAAGTTTTTCATCGACCGCCCGATCTTTGCCGCGGTGCTGTCGATCGTCATCTTCGCCGCCGGCTTGATCGCCATCCCCATCCTCCCGATCAGCGAATACCCCGAAGTGGTCCCGCCCGCTGTCATCGTACGCGCCATCTATCCCGGGGCCAACCCCAAGGTGATTGCCGAAACGGTGTCCACGCCGCTGGAAGAACAGATCAACGGCGTCGAGAACATGATGTATATGAAGTCGGTCGCCGGTTCGGACGGCGTGTTGCAGATGACCATCACCTTCCGTCCCGGTACCGATCCGGATGCCGCTCAAGTCCAAGTACAGAACCGCGTCAGCCAGGCGTTGTCGCGGCTGCCGTCGGAAGTCGTCAGCCTGGGTGTGACGACGCAGAAACAGTCGCCGACCTTTCTGGTGATGGTCCAGCTGCTCTCCCCGGAGGGGAAATACGATGCGCTCTATCTGCGCAACTACGCCAACATCAAAATCAAGGATGAACTGGCTCGTCTGCCCGGTGTCGGCCAGGTGCAGATTTTCGGTAGCGGCGACTACGCGATGCGCATCTGGCTGAACCCTGACAAGATCGCGGCGCGCGGGATGACCGCCGGAGACGTCGTCGCCGCGGTGCGCGAGCAAAACATCCAGGTCTCGGCCGGACAGCTCGGCGCGGAACCGATCGCGAAAGGCACCGACTTCCTCATCTCCATCAATGCCCAAGGTCGTCTGCGGACGGCTCAGGAGTTCGGCAGCGTCGTGCTGAAAATCGGCGCGGGTGGCGAAGTCGTCCGCCTGTCCGACGTCGCCCGCATCGAGCTCGGCGCCAACGACTATACCTTGCGCGGTCAACTGGACAATCAGGATGCCCCGCCGATCGGCATCTTCCAGGCCCCCGGCGCGAACGCGCTGACCGTCCGCGATGCCGTGATCGCCAAAATGGAAGAACTCAAGACACGCTTTCCCCCCGGCCTCACCTACCGCTCGGACTACGACACCACAGTGTTCGTGCGTGATTCCATCCAGGCCGTCGTCCAGACGCTGATGGAAGCCATCCTGCTCGTCGTGCTCGTCGTCATCCTGTTTCTGCAGACCTGGCGCGCCTCGATCATTCCGCTGATCGCCGTGCCGGTGTCGGTGGTCGGCACGTTCGCCGCGCTGTACCTGTTTGGTTTCTCCATCAACACACTCACGCTTTTCGGCCTTGTCCTCGCGATCGGCATCGTGGTGGATGACGCAATCGTGGTGGTGGAAAATGTCGAGCGTAACATCGAAGAAGGACGGACACCGCTCCAGGCGGCGCACCAGGCCATGCAGGAAGTCTCGGGCCCGATCGTCGCGATCGCACTCGTGTTGTGTGCCGTGTTCGTCCCGATGGCCTTTCTGAGCGGCGTCACCGGCCAGTTCTACAAGCAATTCGCCGTGACGATTGCCATCTCGACGGTGATCTCGGCCATCAATTCACTGACCCTCTCGCCGGCCCTGGCGGCAAAACTGCTCAAAAGCCACGGCACACCGAAGGACGGCCTTTCGCGGCTGATCGAGCGTCTGTTCGGCTGGGTCTTCCGGCCATTCAACCGATTCTTTAAGGCCAGTTCCGACCGGTATCAGGGCACCGTCTCGCGTACGTTGAAACATCGCGGTTCTGTGTTTGCCGTGTATGCCCTGCTGTTGGTCGTCACAGGCATGCTCTTCCAAGCGGTACCTCGGGGCTTCATTCCCACCCAGGACAAGTTGTATCTGATGGCCGGGGTGAAACTTCCGGAAGGCGCCTCGCTCGATCGCACAGATGCGGTGTTGCGGCAGGTCGTCGCGATCAGCAAAACCGTGGACGGCATCGCCCACGTCGTGGCCATGACGGGTTTGAATCCTCTGCAATTCACGAATACGCCGAATTACGGCATCGCCTTCCTGATCTTGAAACCGTTCGACGAGCGTCATCGCAGCGCCAAGGACATCAGCGAGGAGATGAATCAGAAGATCTCCGCCATCAAGGAAGGCATTACCTTTGTGTTGATGCCGCCGCCGATTCTCGGACTCGGCAACGGCGCGGGGTACGGACTCTTCGTGGAAGACCGGGCGGGGCTCGGGTTCGGGGCACTGCAAAATGCCGTCGGTGCCCTGCAAGGGGCGGTCATGCAAACGCCGGGGATGGGCTACCCGATTTCCGGCTATCAGGCCAACGTGCCGCAGCTCGACGCCGAAGTGGATCGCGTCAAGACCAAGACGCAGGGCATCGCGCTGACGGAGCTCTTCAACACGCTACAGGTGTACCTCGGCTCGGCCTATGTCAACGACTTCAACCTGTTCGGCCGCACCTGGCGCGTGTATGCGCAGGCCGACGGCGACTTCCGCGGCAAGGTAGAGGACATCGCCAACCTCAAAACGCGTAATGACCGCGGAGAAATGGTCCCGATCGGCTCGATGGTGAAATTCAGCCAAACTTACGGCCCCGATCCGGTGCTGCGCTACAACGGTTATCCAGCCGCCGACTTCATGGGAGAGGCAGACCCGACCAAACTGTCCTCGGCACAGGCAATGGACAATATTCGCGACATCGCCGCGAAGGTGCTGCCCAACGGCATAACCATCGAATGGACCGACCTGAGCTTTCAGGAGGCCTCGCAGGGCAAGGCGGCACTGCTGGTGTTCCCGGTGGCCATCCTGTTGGCCTTCCTCGTCCTCGCCGCGCTGTATGAGTCCTGGACCCTGCCGCTGGCGGTGATCCTGATCGTGCCGATGTGCATGCTCTGCGCGCTCGCCGGCGTCAAACTCACGGGTGGTGACAACAATACCTTCGTGCAGGTGGGCCTGGTCGTGCTGATGGGTCTGGCGTGCAAAAACGCGATCCTGATCGTCGAATTTGCGCGCGAATTAGAATTGCAGGGCAAGGGCATTGTTGAGGCGGCCCTCGAATCCTGCCGCCTCCGGTTGCGCCCGATCGTGATGACCTCGGTCGCCTTTATCGCCGGCACGATTCCCCTCGTGCTCTCACATGGCGCCGGTGCGGAAGTGCGTTCGGCCACAGGCATCACCGTGTTCGCCGGCATGATCGGCGTAACCCTGTTCGGCCTGTTTCTCACCCCGGTGTTTTACGTCGGCCTGCGCATGCTCTCGGGCCGCAAGCTGATCAGGCACGATGAACCGCTGAAACAGGAAGCGTTGGCGGCCTCCAAAACAGATCCGTTTCCGCTGTAAATGTATCCATTGCCCCGCACATAACGCCTGCCTGATGGGGCGCTCCTTGCGACGCAACTCTTAACCAAGACAGTGCCCCTTCTTCGACGATTGGTTGCCCTGACTTGGTGCAACCAACTCATTAGGCCCGGTGTTGAGGTTTATTGAAGGGCACCACCTCCTCCCCACTCCTCGCCCGATCGTTCGCCCCCCATTTTTCACTTTTCAAGACTGGGCAGCCGCCCCTATTACTGAGCTTTGCTTCGCTGTCCACGTTCACGCACCCAACACTGCTTCCCCTGTTCACGTCCGAAATGACTGCCTGGAAAGACAGCCTGCCATACAAGACAAACAAAGAACCGATCCTCTCAACTAGCAAACGCCGCGGCAAGCAGTAGGTGGTGCGGTCCTGCACGATCGGCGTGCGCTCTGTGCAGATACACACGGCGTGATGAACGGCACACAAAGAAAACCTCTTCACGCCGATTCTCTGATGCGCCGTTCATTGCAGATTCGTGAGCTGGTGCAACGAGTTAGACCGTGCTCCGCTCTAAGTTTCCTGCCCCGCGAGCCTGGAACTTTATTTGCAGTGGGTTCAGCAAACAACTGGAGAGGCTGTGTGACCCATGAAACTTTCGTCTTTGGTCATTGTCCTACTTCTGACGGGCCTGTCCGTCCCATCGCAAATGGCTCATGCCATTTCGAAGACCAACTCACCACCGTCCGAACAGACAGTTCCGGAACATGTCATTTTGTTTGTGTTGGAAGGAATCGACCGGCAGGCACTCAAAGCGGGACCTATGCCTGTGTTGGATCGCCTTGTAAAAACTGGATCGGTCACCTGGTCGGCCACAACCGTCACGCCTCCGCTCCGGCTACCGGCGATGGCCTCTCTGTTCACCGGGCTACCGGTTGAGAAACACGGCATTACATGGGACGCGTTTGAGTTCAGCCGAGGGTATCCCCGGCCTCCAACAGTCTTTGATTATCTTGACCTCAGCGGCGGGCGGGACAGCGCCATCTTCTTCATGGACGAATCGTTGTATCAGTTGGCGAAACCCGAACCGTATACCGATTATCAGCTATGCGGACCTCTGAGGCCCGAGTGCAGTCCGGAGCGGCTGGTCTCCTATATCAGACAATACGTTCATAAGGCATCGAGCGGCCATGGATACGGCCACGCCATTCTGTCCTTGCCACATTTTCTGATCGTGCACTTGCCGGAGGGCGCGCGCGCCGCGTCCATCCAAGGTTGGGATTCGAACAACTATCGCACCGCGTTGCACGCGGTGGACCAGGCCATAGGGGCCGTGCTGAATATCTATCGAGAGCATGGACTCCTGACAAGCACGACGGTGTTTGTCACCGCCTTAAGCGGTACCGGCAGGACACAGGGACCTTCCACAGCAGACTCGCTACTCGTCCCATGGATTGCCTCCGGAGTCGGAATCAAAGCGGGCCACAGCATCCATCAACCGGTTTCCATTGTCGATACCGGTGCAACGGTACTGCGAGCGTTTCGGCTTACGACACATACCGAGTGGGACAGTCGCGCAATAGAAGAGATCTTTCGCGACACCGGCCCCATCTCGGCTATTTCGACAAAGGAACGGTGAAGCCATGCTCTTTCCCCAGTACAGGCCGCGTGTCACTTTGCCAGTCCGGTTCGCAATCCTCATGTGCGGCTTCGTCGCATGGATTCCATGGCCAGGCGCTGTTGCGATGGCAGAACCGCGCGAGTTGCAGGCGACGCTCTATTCCATCACCATTGATGCCAGGTCGTTGGTGTCGCCGAGCTGGTGGCAGGTACCAGGCGTGACGCCTTCAATATGGACCTACGACCCAGAAACGTCCGATGCGTATCGGACATCTGAATCGCGCGAGGTGCCATTAAAGCCAGGGGCTTACAAGTTCGTCAGCTTCACCTTCGACTTTCCATTTGAGGTCACAACAGATGGCACGCTGCAGTATGCGCGATCGCTCAATCAATGCGTGGAAGGACGAGGCACACGAACCTTAGTCGTCAAATGCAAACGGACCTATCCGCATGGTGGAGAGCCGGACTATCCCGTCGCTCCATGAAGAAGGAACAGAGAGGCACTATGGGAACGTACAATCATCTCACGAAGGGAATATTGGTGCTGCTCACCCTGGCCGGGCCGACAATAGCTCACGCCTTCTCTGCTGCCGCCGTGCCCAAACCGGCTACGGCGGGGCAAGAGCGCGCGAGTCGCATTGTGTTGCAATATGGCGCGGCGCTGGCCGGTGGCCGAGTGGAGGAATGGGCTGCCCTCGACCTGGGTTGCTTGACGCTCAGGCGGGCCCGAGGCATATCCCAACAAACCGATAGGGCCTGCTGGGACGACACGCTGAAGGTCCATCGTGAACTGGTCCAGGATCAGCCGGAAACCGGCATATTCGAGGCAGTGGGACGCGGCGTCGGTTTCGGCTTGCTGTCCGAAACACACCGCCATGCAGAGTACTGGAAGGACTATATGCCGGCCGTGCTGATTTCTCCTGCAGTACTCGGTACAGACGTGGGACCGAGTCCAGGGCTCGAGGTCCTGGACGTCTCGCCCGTCAGGCCATTCGCCCTCCGGAATCTCACCGGCCTGGAACCAGTAAGGGTTTCCGGCCAGACCGTCACGGTTCGGGTGACATATTTGGATCCTTTGACGGCTCCTCTCGCGCTTCGCCCGGGAGAGATCTGGTGGGCCAGCAGTGTGTTGCGGCGGTACGGGCCTGTCAGGGAAGTGACGGTCCGTTTTGTAGTGGTTTCAGGATTACGAAAGCTGGGCTATCCACTCGATCACGCCGTCGTGAACGAGGCCCTTCCTGGTTCGCCGGTTCAAGTCGGCATTCACTACGGCCGCCTTCCGCAGGCGAGCGATCCCGGCGGGGGCCAAAATGATGCGGTAAAGAATCGCTTGGGAGCAGGGGGACTGGTCCTAGGCTCCGCTCGCTGGTGGGACAGAAAGGACGCGAACCAAGCCTTTACCGCGGCACTGGCCCGGGCACAACAGATGCCGAGTTCTCCGGAGCGAACACGCCTGCTGACCCGACTCACGCTGATTGATCAAGCCGATCCCACCCTGCACCGGCTCATTGCCTACGATCGGCTACAGACCTTTCTCCGGGAAGGACTGACTAAGAGTGGGATATCGGTGTCAGGTGAAGCAGTGGCGGCGAGATTGGCCGAACTGTACTGGAATCTCCAGGCGCAGACCTGGCGGCAGGAACTCACCGACGTGGCCATGGGTCACTCAGCAGCAGCGGAGGCGTTTTATCAAGCCATTGAATCCTTTGAACGTGTGACGGCGGGCGGACAGATGGCTCTTGAAGAGCGGCGGCAGCTCGGCGTCCTCTATCGATGGAACAACGATGCAACCGCCGCGCTGGCAGTGCATGAAGCGCTCCTGAAAGACACCACCTCGGCAGACTCTCTGCACGGCCGGGTCTTATCCGATCTCGCCTGGGACCGCATTCAGTGGCTATCCTGGGAACGACGATATGAACATCCGTGGCTGGAGCAAGCCCGGCAGGAAGCAGAGCAAGCCGTCCAGGAGGTGAAGGAACCCGTCGATAAACTCATGGCAGCCTATGCGCTGGTTCTGGTGGAAGCCTTGCGCGTGCCTCGCGAACCAGCGCATCTGCAGGATCAATTGCACATCGTTAAAACATGGCATGACCGTATCTCCGGAACTGCAGGCGTCTGGCCCTATCTCATCGGGAACGATGTCGTGAAGGCCTTAGTGCCGGACGGTGGCCAGGTCATGTTACCCCGGACGGTTCGCGCCTCGGACGTGAGCAACGTTGAAATCCACGCCGAACCACCACCGCAAGATATCGTCTGGCAGTGGAACTTCGAGAAGGATGCTCCCAATGCGCTACCAGTGGGATTCGTGACCGTGAGCACCTCTGGAGCGGAGCCATCCGGCTGGCGGGTAATCGCCGACGATCAGTCCCCCACGCGGGGCAAAGTGGTCGTTCAGGATCGTCCTTGCGAGACAGGCGAGTGCGCGCACCTCCTTCTGGCTGACGGCGCTCGTACCACCTACCCGGACATCGTCGTGCAGATTCAGGATCTTTCGGCGGATGGCGGCGGCGAGGCCGGGATCGCGCTGGCCGCGCACGACAACAAGAACTTTTATGCCGTCACCCTCAATGCCTCGACGGGCCGGCTGACCACCAGGCGCGTGCTTGATGGGCGCACGACGGTTCTGGGGGAAACCACGGTCAAGCTATCTCATCGGCCCTGGCACAGCCTACGCGTCCAGCGGATCAACTTCATTCATCTTGATCGCGGACGGCTGGGCGTGTTTGTCGACGGCGCGCAAGTCACTGCCGTCGACGACACGCTGCTTCCGGAAGGCGGGTTCATCGGACTGGTCACATTCGGGCGGACAACGGCAAAGTTCGACAGCCTACATGTGCTGGATCTGGTCTCGAATCGACCGCTATCCGGCCACGCAGCTTATTGAATGCGGCAGGTGACGGGAGGAGGCCGTACAACATCTTCACGCCCTCCCGTTAACCCGGCCTGAAAGGTCAGCATCCGCGCCGGTGTTGCGGAAGAACTTGTTTCGGAATGGGGACGTGCGGTGGCCGCATGACTCGTTTCTCTCAACAGACTTCCTCGGGTGCCGCTGGATGGTTCCTCGCCGCCGCTCTTGGTTGTGTCGCGAGGGGCGAGGCGGCCTACTAGACTGCGGCGTACGTGAACGAGGTGAATATGTCGGACAAGGAGTCGAAAACTCTTACCCTATACCGGACCTTGTCCTTCTCCTCCTATGAGGAGATCGTAGACTTTCTTGGCGAACTTGCCCCCTGCATCATGCGAACTCGGCCAGCGGACGACTCGCCAGTTTCGGAGCTCCCGCGCAATGCCAACGCCAAATCAAGCGTCCGGGCCTATCGATCTGTTCACATCACCGGGGGATGCGAATAATTGACCACCGGAGGCAACAATGCGTACCGGCTTGAAATAGGGAAAGATGAGTTACAACACGCACCACTATCGAGGAATTCCTATGAATCGATCAATGTGTCTCCTCCGCAGACCGTGGAGCCTGATGGCTATGTGCATCACGCTTGGATTTGCCAGCTTCCTTCCGGACCTTGATGTATTCGCGCAACAGATCACATCCAAACCCGATCATGCCCCTCCCGGCGCGACTGTCGTCTTGCGGGGTAAGGGGTTGGGCTCATTCAAGTCCGCGAGGTTCAATAGGGTCACCTTCGCCGGAGTGCCGGCGCTGATCCAGCGCTGGGAATCTGATCTGGTCGAAGTGAAGGTGCCTTTCACAGCGACAACTGGTCCGATCGAAATGCTAGTCGGTAAGAAGAGGCTCTCTGCCGGGACCTTCACCGTAGTCACGCCGCATATCTCCTCCCTCACCCCAAGACAGGCCGAACGCGGTACCATCCTAACGATCATCGGTGAACACTTCGGTGAGACGGCGGGCGGGCGCGATCCGAATACCATGTTTGGAGTGAATGATGTGGTGATCGGCGGCGGCGTAGTGCGCCCGCAGCAATGGACACACGACCGTATTGAAGTCGAGATCCCATCAAACGCCGTCTCGGGTGATGTCGTCGTTCGATTAGCCTCGTCCGATCCGCTCCCGGACGGGTCCTGCTGCAGACCGGCCGAATACGTGCTCAGCAATGCGGTTTCACTCTCGTTGATCCCGACTGTCCGCGTCGATCCTCTGAGCGGGCCGGTTGGGACAAAGGTGGTGCTATTCGGGCAGGGGTTTGGCGCCGACAGGCGGACGAACGACGCTGTGCTCATCGCAGGGCAGCCGGCCACAATCGCCCAGTGGAAAGACGATGTAATTGTCGTCCATGTGCCCCTGGGCGCGAAGTCTGGCCCCGTGACGATCAAGAGTTGGGGACGCGAGCGGACGGTGGCCCACTTCACGGTTCATACCCCCAAGGTCACGAACATCGCTCCGGCCAGCGCACCGATCGGCACGTTGCTTCGCATCAGCGGCGAGCATTTTGGGTTCTACTCGGAGAACGGCGCGACTCCGTACAACTTCATGGACTTCAATACAGGCGAGAACCGGGTGGAGATCGGTGGCGTGCCGGCCGTGATCTACCGCTGGGACGACGACCGGATCGATGCCTGGGTCCCCTTCAGCGCGAAAAGCGGGAAAGTCGTGGTGTATCGAAACGGGAACAAGCCGAATCCCGACGGGTCCTGCTGTCTTGAACAAGGTGGCGTGGCGACCGAGGCGGGAGAGTTTGCACTTGTGACCCCGGTGATCGAGTCGTATCAACCGACGTCGGCCGGCTTAGATGAGGTAGTCACCATCAAAGGTCGGGGGTTTGGTTCTTTCCTGAAGACCGCAGAGCACACACATCTGGGGATCAATCAAAAAGTGTATAAACGCGGAGATGTTGCCCTTAATGAAACGGAAGGTGATGCCGTGGTGTCGAATGTGTCGCGCACGGAAGTGCTGTTCAACGGAATCGCCGCTATAGTTGAGTCCTGGGGCGACACCCAGATCGTGGTACGGGTACCCCATCGCAATCTCTATGGCGTCGGGAAGAAGGGCGAGTTTTTTGACAACCTCGCTACCGGACCGCTTGTCATCCGGCGCGGCTCCTGGGACATCCTTCCGAACGACACCTGCTGTACTCAAACACAATGGTTGAGCGTGGAAGCCGGGCAGTTCACCATCGAGGCCAAAGGTCTGCCGGACAGGGATTATTGGAAGTACAACAGACCTGATTGAAGAAATAAAGACGTCAGCCAGTGAGAGTCAGCAAACGAGCTCGAACGCCTCGCAGATCTGTTGACGCTCTAAGACGATCAGTACTCTGGTTTCTCGTCATTCCAAGGCAAGCATAGAGGTTGTGACCGAGCCATCTGGATTGCGAATGATGCCGTGTGTCGGTGGGGCTAACATGGATCGACGGGCAGCTCGGCCCTTCTTTCGAAGCGAACGTGACCTACGAAGACGACGATGATTCGGACAGGGAGGATAATCCCAGCAGCCAGGAAGGAGTCGATAATGTTGGCCGCGGAGGTGATCCGGAAAGGTGGCCTTGTCGCCTTCCCGACCGAAACGGTGTATGGGCTCGGTTGTAACGCGCTGAATCCCGAGGCTGTGGCGCGTGTCTTCGAGGCCAAGCAACGGCCCTCGTTTGATCCCCTCATCGTGCACATCGCGGACGAGGCGGCTCTCGACGGCCTGGCACACACAATCAGCCTCAATGACCGCCTATTGATGGAGCGCTTTTGGCCTGGTCCGTTGACGTTGCTTCTGCCGAAGCGGGCACAAGTCCCCGATCTCGTCACGGCGGGGCTTCCCACCATCGCCGTCCGGATGCCGTCTCATCCTGTAGCGCAAGGGCTGATCCGAGAAGCAGCCGTTCCGGTCGCCGCGCCGAGCGCCAACCCCTTCGGCTACGTAAGTCCGACATGCGCACAACATGTGGCGGATGGGCTCGGGGAACGTGTTGATCTGATCCTCGATGGGGGCCCCTGCCAGCTTGGTGTGGAATCCAGCATCGCCTCGATGGTCGGAAGCCGGCCCGAGCTCCTTCGACCAGGCAGCATCACGCTCGAGGAGATCAGCAAGGTGGTCGGCCCTGTCGTGCGAGCCCCCAAAAACCTGACGATGGTTGCGCCGGGACGGCTCGCTCGTCACTATGCCACACACACTCCTCTGACCATCCTGACGGAACAAGAAGCACAACCCATAATGCCTCTCGCTGAACGGGCGGGGCTGCTCGCCATGACGGAACCACGCCACTCGGGCCATAGATACTGTTCGATCGAGGTGCTCTCCCCATCCGGCGATCTGCGCGAGGCGGCACAACATTTATTTGCGGCGCTGCGGCGGCTGGACGCGCAGGGATTCGATCGTCTCTATGCCGAGCCTTGTGACGAACGAGGCCTTGGCATGGCGATCATGGATCGCCTCCGACGCTGCGCAGAGCCTCTCACCTGAGGCTGTAGTATCTCCACGGCACGGCCGCGCGGCAAGACACCAGCATGAGCGGATGCGCCCTGAATCTTTTGAGGCGACAGGGCCATAGAGCTGAGGGCCCTTGAGGATATGGAAACGTATTTCGTTCACCGAAAAACCGCCGAAGCCGCCCTCCTGCAGTCTAGTTTGTGTGGCCGTCTTTCAGTGAGATGTCCCCGGACATCTCTCATTTAAGGGCGGGCACCGGATCGAATCCGTATCTGAGCACTGAGAACACGTACCCCTGCCATTGGCTGACATCGTGGTCGTGTAACCCTACGCAGTGGCACGCACTGTCAGGCACCTCGCCGTCGTACCGCTATCCGACGCTTCAATAGGCAGCCCAGCTCTACCCCAGCGCAGACGGTGAAAGAGAACATGGTGCCATGATGAGTGCGATCCCACGCTTCAGAGGCTTCTGCTTCGCGACGCCCCACGCCCGGATTCGTTGAGGTCCGGCGCTGTCTGTTTCAACTTGCAACACTGTATCTGCCTGTATCGCTTTTTTTCCTACGCCGTATCTGAAGCGATACGTGATCAGGCAGGTGCACTTGTGACAGCACCGTCGACGAGCCGCGACAGGCCTCTCAGGTGAGCTGTTTCTATTTCTGGTATGACGTGGCATCGATCCTGCTCTGAACAAAATATGTACGCACTGTCTCACTCGGTTCGTCGCCGGACGTCGTGTTTCGCACACACATCACACCATGAAAGGAGTTTCCATGAACGGACATATTCCTGTGAGCGAACAATCAGCTCACCGTTTCGCACAGCGGATGATCGTCTTCGGAGCCTTCGTTGCAGCGCTACTGTGTGGGAGCGCATGGTGGTCCGTGCCCGTTGTTCACGCCGATCACGAACCCGATGCCCACTGGCTCGGCTGGTCGCCGATCAAGATTACCGAGTCGGGATTCGATTTCGGAGGAGAAACCTTTGTCGCCGGAGCCCCAACCAGCTACGGCTGGCTCGGCTGGTATCTGGAAGACGGTCAGGTGCGTGCGGCCCTGTTCGGGCACTTGCATCTCGACGACGTCCGGGATCTCTGTGCCCGCATGCGGATCGACTACTACGTCGGCGAGCGGTTGTGGCACACCGAGTACGGGGGACAGGTCTGTGCGCCGGACGACACCCATCATCGATGGGAGGTGTCGCTGAACGAGTACCGGAGCAGCAAAACGGACAAGGTCCGCGTCGCGATCGAGAAACTCACGGCCACCAAGGACTGGACCATCGTCGGCTCGCAGAGTCAGCCCCTCAGTCCGATACACCACAAAGTCAAAATCACGGAAGATGGATTTGATTTCGGAAGCGAGGCCTTCGCGTTGGGAGCACCGACCGGGTCCGGTGAGGTGACGTGGACCAGAAGCGGTGCTCAAGTCAATCCTCGCTTGAACGGCACCCTTCATATCAACAATGCCGCGTCGGCCTGCGCCCGCATGCGCATTCAATATTTCAGGGTGGACGACACTCAACTTGCGGAAAAATTCGGTGGGACGGTCTGCGCTCCGGATAATCGCCACCATAGTTGGTCGGTGGATCTTGAACCTTTCAGTGACAACCTCCTGGCCTATGTGAAGATCGGCCTCCAGACCTTAGGAACGGACGATGCCTGGCGTACCATCGGCACGGTGAAGTCGGAGTACGTGAAGGTATACCCTCGCCTCTGCGAGTCCAAGCCCGGGTGTTTGAAATCGAACGATACCAAGATCGATTAATTGATTCAGTGGTTCTTCCATCGTCGTATGGTGTGAACATACGTTGCGTCCTGGGGGAGAAGCACGGCGGTGTGTGGCGATGACACGACCGGTGCTCGATGAGTTCAATCGAGGCAAGCTGGACATGGCACAGGCATCGTACCCCGGGCGGGAAAGGGACAGGGTCATGGGACGACACTCGACGACTCTCCTACCGAACTGCACGCGTTGTTGTGGGCTGGTGGTTCTGGCGCTCATTCTGACTACGACCCTCGCCTTTGCAGAGCGATTTACCAAGAATGCGCGGTTCACCGGCGCGGCTGTTTCTTTCGAGCACGTATCCGGGTTCCAAGGAACGGCCTTTGAGGTCGGCGTACCGGACGCGAGCGGAAATAACGACTATGCCGTGTTTGGAATCGCATCGGAGGAGCAACGAGATCATCCCTGCTTTGTGAAGGTGATGAGCGAAAACATCAACGACTGGAGTGCACAACAGGACCTGACCAAAGAGCTCTGTGACGGGAGTCCCAGCAGCGCAGAACTGACGGCGGCATATGGCAATCCCCATTAGGGCAAGCGGTCGTTTGTGACGGGGATCGTGTCTGCATGAACGATCAGAATGATCGGGTGAAGGGATTCCAGATCCGCGGACGAACCCTGTCAGACTTTGGAACGCTGCAGACGCTCGACCGCGATGCGCCTGGGAAGAAGGGTGAACGCCATCCGCCGGGACCGAAAGATGAGCGGCCCAACTGCCATGACAATTGGAAGCGCTGGGCCCCCTGCCCGAAGGAGGGCCAGATTGCGACCGCCGTCATCTGCATTTCGGGGCCGGGACGCACCCTCGATCGTTGATCGGGATAGGCCTGCAATGCCGGACGGTACAGGAGCCCGCACCGGTCACCGGAACTCCATTCTAAGGGACCGTGATGATGCCGGACTTGCCCCCGACCCGGTTCTCGACAAACCCAAACCCGTGGGTGATATCGACGTCCATGCCGGGAACAACTGGGTGAACAACGCCCTCACCAAACCCGCCGTTCGGTGACTCCCCGGCCCCCGACAAAAAGCCGGTTCCTGATTGGTGGAGAATACGGTTCGTGCTATCTCATTCAGCATGAGTACAACCCTTCCTGCACTATTGAGGCAAACCCCATGATGATGCGAAATGCCTTCGCACTTGCCGTTACACTGGTATTGCCGGCACAGTTCGCCGGCTACGCCGTGCGCTTTGTTCATGCCTCGGGCCAGACCCAAGCCGCTCAGCATTATGAGTTAGCCAGAGGGGCTGGCGAGAAACGATCTGAGTGCGTCGGACAGATCCGGATCGGCCCCGGTATCACCGCCATGGATCTGGAGGCAACCCGGACGGATTCGGATGATGCGCAGATTTCTGTACGGGGGACCAGAGACTCCGTCGTCTGCGAAGCCATTCTTCACCCGGCTACGCAGCCCGTTCTCGGACGCAGTGTTGTTCAGTTCCACAATGGCGCGACCCTACCGCTCGCGCAGGTGCTGCGTCAGATTCTTGAAGCGGGCAAGCAGCCCCGCATGCCGCAAACCGTGCCCTCCACAGCGCTCGACAAGATGCAGGTTCACACGCTTCATGCTGTGGCGGTTTACGACGGAACGGCCGTTCGCCCTACCTCCCATCCTATCGAGACTCCCCAGGGCATCATTCACCTGAAGGTAGAGAGCACCCGCGAACCGATCACGCTCTTTCTTATGTCGTATTACCCGGTCGACTGGAGAGTCTCCGCTGCACCTGGTGCACGGATAGGGTCAGTCATTCTCCGCGGCTACTACCGTCAAACCATTCGAGGACTGGACAACAGCGTTCCCATCAATCTCGCATCTGCTGAGGATGGCCAATGGGAAGAGATGTTTCCTCGGACTCTGGTGACATCACGAGATGGACTACTCGACTTTAAGGCCTATGTGCGCTCGATGGTCGGAGTGGAGCCTGTGACCGTCCAGAGCATCTACACAGGCAATTCGATGGTGATCGACGGAAAGACCACGCTGGAGTTTCCGGCTCCAGTTGAGGCGCCTATCACGCAACCGGTCGTGTTCAAGTCGGACAGCGAATCCTCGGCACGATTCCGCGGACGGAAGATGATTTCCCCGGATCGCCTGACGGTCGGATATGGCATGGGCGGCGCTTCGACGGAAAGCATCGCCACGATGCCGCATAGCAAGGGGAGATGGTACGCCGAATTCATCGTCCATGCCGGGGCCGACAACGAGGTCCCCAACTCGTGGACCAACGTCGGTATTCGATCGACGGCCAACGAATTTGGCGGACTGACTTCACATGGCGGGCAATTGGCATACGGAGTGAATCGGTATCTTCGGAATGTGGGCGGGCTGCGCGACAAAGATGTCATCGGACTCGCCATGGACTTGACGCGAGGCCATCTCTATGTTCGACACAATGGCGTATGGGTTGGAGGCTCACCCGACAGTGGCAATGCAATCCTTCCGATTGTCACGGACCGCCAGTATGTCGTCGCAGTAGAGGTCGGCTCTCCTGGTGGGGATTACACGAAGACGGACACGTGGACCGGCAATTTTGGTTCGACACCGTTCCACCATCCCATACCAAAAGGGTTCGAACCCTACGGAGGCCGCCGACCGAAGTAACGGATGCTCGTCCCGCAAGGAATCTTTCCGGCTCGCTTGTCGATACGTATCTACTGCGATCGGAAGTGAATCCGTACGGTCAGTTCGCCGTCGACGGGGTCGTCGCCTTTGAGTTGCGGGGCGAAGGTCCATTTGTTCAAGGCGATGATGCCGGCGACGGTCAGCTCCCGGTGTTTCGCCGGCTCCAACACCACCACCGTCACCAGCGCCTCTTTTGACACAAGCAGGCGGGCCTTCATCCAATCATCGAGCGGCTTGCCGTCCAGCGAGGAGGGTATGGCCGGCCATGGCGTCGCTTTCGGCACCGGCCCCACCTGCTGATCCTTGTTCAAGGGCAGGCCGTGCACATGCACTTCAGGCAACTCGATGATGTCCGCATCCAACGCATGATCCGCCTCATGCGTCGCCTCATCTCCCGTCACGGCCAACACCCCAACCGGCGATAGGCACAGACACAATACACCGATCCCGACTATACGTCCCATCACGCAACCTACTACATCGATAATGTTCGTCATAACACTCCCCGAATCGTTACTAAGTGATGCGGCTCAAAAAACAGGTCATCCAGGAAGGAGGATCCTGTCTGGTGTCTGCCTCGTGCGCGTCGTCTAGCCCACATAGTCATGACGCTTCGTCACGAAATCGCGCAGCCGCGAGCGAGACGAGCACGCGGAGCGGCGAAGGAAGGAGGCGTACTGACGTACGTTGACTGACTGAGTCGCGAGCCTGCTCGCCCGGCCATTCTACAGGAATGGCCGGGTTCATCGTAGCCGCGAGATGGGCGATTGCAGTAGAAGCGTTCATGACGCATGTGGGCTAGAAGAACCATTGGCCGCGGAAAAAGAACGACCTCGGCATCCCTGCATGCGACACGCCCAACCCGATACTCCCCTCTCCCTGATTGATGAAATACCGTTGATCCAACAGATTGACGATATCGAAGCCGAGGAGGAATTTCTGCCCTTCCCATGGTAACGGAAACACGTGCGCAATCGAAAGATTGTAGATCGTATAGGACGGGCTGTGGCTGGAATTCGTCTTGGCGTCCTCGTTCTCCGACGTGCGCAGTCCTGAGGCAAACAACATCTGCCCCGTAAACGTCGTGCGCTCAAGCAGCCGGTAACTCACGATCGCCGAACTCGTCAGGGTCTGCATGTGATCGCAGAAGACCCCGCCCTGCGAATTGATGTCCGCGATTTCCTTGGCCTCCAGGAGGAAATGACCGGACTGCAATCCGTACCCCTTACACTGACCCCAGGCCACATTGCCCCGCGCCGTGAGATTCTCGGTAAGTTGCAGTTTCAAGGCCCCGTCGATTCCCCGCTGCCAGCCACGCTCGAACGCAAAATAGTTCAGCAGCGGCGTGGTACCGAACTGTCCCGCATCGGATAGGAAATTGCTGAGCTTGTACCAGCCGGTAAATTGCAACGTGGCATACCGGTTCAACGCATGGTAACTACCGATCTCGAAGTAGTGCGCCCGTTCGGCCCGCACCGTATTGTTGGTGAGATCTTCCGGCTGCGCCCTGGTCCCGAGCGTATTGAGCTTGGCAAAAGAAATGGCTTCCAGATTCGGCGGCGTGAACATGCGGCCGTAGAACACGTGGAATACGTTCGACGGATTGTACTTATAACTCACACCGATGCGCGGGCTGACCTGGCCCTCGTTGCGCTGATATTGCACGATATCGCCGCGCAGGCCAAGGTTGAACGTCCACTGGTCGTTGGGGCTCCACTGATCCTGAATCCAGAACTCCTGCCGATACCCGATCTGGCGGTTGTCGGCATTGAGACTCAGCAGATCGCCGGTCGGATTGCCCCCCCCGTCGTCGGCAAACGTGAACAGCCGGGTCTTGTTCACCGACTGCGTCCGGTCGAGCTGAAACCCGGCTTTGATGAGGTGTTGCTTGCTGTGTACGTAGGTATAGTCGAATCGCACGCCGGTGGAATAGGCATTGCGATCCTGATCGGCGGCTGAGAAGGGCTCGGCCGGATCGGCCGTGTAGGCCAACAGGTTCAGCGGATCGGTCTTGAACGTGGCACGCGTATGTCGCATGTAGCCCGACAGGCTGAAGAAATTGTTGGCATTCACGTCATGCCGCCAGA
>Ga0209063_1000604_pt1 | contig 22621 bp, 17 predicted proteins | sample KloWWTmeKNB19Kit_FD_187177 | JGI IMG/M metagenome (GOLD analysis project Ga0209063, IMG submission 187177) | Active sludge microbial communities from Klosterneuburg, Austria, studying microevolution and ecology of nitrifiers - Klosterneuburg... | ecosystem: Engineered > WWTP > Aerobic digester >... | reverse complement strand
GTATGACTTCGGCTTTACGACCCCGGCTCGTAACTCCGCACCCAAGTATGTCTGGGCATGTGCTGCCCCGAAGGCAAGTAGGAACCCCAGTACCCCTGCAAAATGGGACGATGCTTGCATAGTGTAGAAATAGGGCACGGCTCATTTCGGAACTTCAAGGTCCTAACAACTCGACCCTAGGTTAGGAGCCTGTTAGACTACCTATCATACACAAGGATCGATCGATCAATGAAGAATTCACCAATCACTAGATGGCCTTTCGGCACCCTTGAAAATAGAACGTTCGAATTTCCGCGTGAATTGGACCGAAAGCAAGGCTTGGAGCGTTCGCACTATGAAATTACCAGAGGCTTCATTCAACAAACCAGCCCCCAACCACGGACCGATCTGAACGTCAAGCTTTTCGCCGATGTCGAATGTTCGGTTCAGACCTAATCCTAAGCGCAACGTGAACTTTCCATAGCGAAAAGAGTTGTGATCGTAGATGATCGGACCGGATGTAGGCGAGAATAGACCGAAGGAACTGGACATACCGGTACGAGTGGCATGTAACGGGAGCAGAACATTCGCGCCAAGCGTGAATTTGGTGCGGAGATCCTTGGAAACGGCGAACAACGGAGCGATGCCCAATGTGATCCATCCAGAGGTGATGCGCAGACTATCCTTATTTGAATAGGCCAGACCTGATCCTCCACTTTGTAAGGTGAATTGTTGGAGTTGGTAACCCGCTGAAAACGACATTTCCGTGATCCTACTTGCCTGGTCGATCAGCACGGCACGGATACCGATCAGTGGCCCATTGCCTCCTTGGGTCACCTGTCGGGTGCTCTTGTCCCAAGTGTCTAGTGCGCCAATGATGCCTGTACGAACATCAAGTCCAAGGTGCATTTGACCATAAGCCAGACTGACCACAGCACACTGGAAGCCAAGTAACAAAATGCGTTTCCAAACAAGCATTCCGAAATGTATGCTTCGGAAGATCAGCCTAGAGGTGGAAACCTAGGCCTCCTTCCCGTGGCACTGCTTGTACTTTTTACCACTTCCACAAGGACACGGGTCGTTACGGCCGGCCTTCTTCTCGACCCGAACGGGTTCGATCGGTTGGCGTTGTTGCGGCGGCGGCATGGCCCCGCGACCCGGTGCAGAGGCTGCGGCTGTTGGCCTAGGCCCGTTCGCTGTGCTGCTTTGGTTTCGGTGCTGGGGTACGTCCGTCCGGCTGGTCTGCAAGCGTTGTTGCGGAACGCGAGGGTTCTGTGCTTCTTGCACGTTCAGTTGCGCAGTTGGTAGACCAGCCTTGGCAAGGAAACCGATCACTTCTTCGTTGATCCGGTCGATCATGGCCTTGAACAAATTGAAGCTCTCCAACTTGTAGATCAACAACGGGTCCTTCTGTTCAATGCTCGCGTTCTGCACGCTTCTGCGCAGTTCGTCCATCTCACGCAAATGCTCTTTCCACTCGTTGTCGATGATCGCCAACGTGATGTACTTCTCAATATTGCCGATCAATTCCTGCCCCTGTGTCTTGTAGGTCTTCTGCAGGTTGGTGACCACTTGCATGGTCTTCATACCGTCGGTGATCGGCACCACGATGTTCTCGTACTGTTGGCCTTGGTTCAGGAACACGTCGGTGATCACCGGCATGGCCTGTGCGCCGATCTGTTTTCCGTGGCGCACATAAGCGTTCATGGCAGCCTCATAGACTTGCTCAACCAATTCCGGTGTTTTTATCGATTTGAATCCTTCAGCATCCACTGGACTTTCGGTGCCCAATTTCCGGAAGAGCTCCAATTGGAAGCCTTCGAAATCACCAATGCCATGGTATTCGTTCGCGATGCTGGCGGAGACATCATAGTACATGTTGAGGATGTCCAACTTCAACCGTTCGCCGAACAGTGCGTGATGCCTACGCTTGTAGATCACCGTGCGCTGGCTGTTCATCACATCATCATACTCCAACAACCGTTTCCGTATGCCGAAGTTGTTCTCTTCAACCTTTTTCTGCGCGCGTTCTATGCTCGCCGTTACCATGCTGTGCTGGATCACCTCACCCTCTTTCAAGCCCAAGCGGTCCATCAATTTGCTGATCCGTTCGCTGTTGAACAAGCGCATCAGGTCATCTTCCAACGAAACGTAGAACTGTGACGAACCCGGATCCCCCTGGCGACCTGCACGACCGCGCAACTGGCGATCCACGCGGCGACTATCATGCTTTTCGGTACCGATGATCGCCAGACCACCAGCTTCCTTCACACCGGCCCCCAGCTTGATGTCCGTTCCGCGACCCGCCATGTTCGTGGCTATCGTAACCGCACTGGTGAAACCTGCTTGGGCCACGATCTCCGCCTCCCGTTGGTGCTGTTTCGCGTTGAGCACGTTGTGTTTGACACCACGCATCTTCAACATCTTGCTCATCAACTCGCTCACCTCCACACTGGTGGTACCTACAAGTACCGGACGACCAGCTTTGCTCAATGCCTCGATCTCCTCGATCACCGCGTTGTATTTCTCGCGCTTGGTCTTGAAGACCATATCCTCCGCATCATTCCGAACGATCGGTCGGTTGGTGGGGATCACCATCACATCCAATTTATAGATGTCCCACAGTTCCTGTGCTTCGGTCTCCGCAGTTCCGGTCATACCAGCCAGCTTGTGGTACATTCGGAAGTAATTCTGCAAGGTCACCGTTGCATAGGTCTGCGTGGCGGCTTCAACCTTTACCTTTTCCTTGCTCTCGATCGCTTGGTGCAGGCCATCACTGTAGCGCCTTCCTTCCAGGATACGACCCGTTTGCTCGTCCACGATCTTCACCTTGCCATCCATCACTACATACTCAACGTCCATTTCGTAGAGTGCATAAGCACGTACCAATTGGTTCACCGTGTGGATGCGTTCGCTCTTGATCCCGAAATCACGCAACAACTCGTCCTTTCGCTTGGCCTTTTCTTCGGTCCCGGCTCCGCTCTTCTCGATCTCGGCAATGCTGCCGCCCACATCGGGCATGATGAAGAATTCCGGATCGTTCACATCACCGCTGATCAGGTCAATACCCTTTTCCATCAATTCGATGCCGTGCTGTTTCTCATCGATGGTGAAGTACAGTTCAGCATCCACCTTCGGCATTTCCTTGCTTTGGTCCTGCATGTAGTGGTTCTCCACTTTCTGCTGTTGGGCACGGACCCCGGGTTCGCTCAGGAATTTGATCAACGCATTGTTCTTCGGTAGACCGCGGTATGCGCGCAGTAGTGCCAAACCACCTTTTTCCAATTGCTCCTTGGTGGCGGTACCATCCGAAAGTCCTTTCAAATTCTCCTTCGCCTCTGTGATCAGCTTCGTCACCAGTTGCCGCTGGGCTGTATAAAGCCTTTCCACACGTGGCTTGTACTCATCGAATTGGTGAATGTCGCCTTTCGGGGTAGGACCACTGATGATCAAAGGGGTTCGCGCATCGTCGACCAATACGCTGTCTACTTCGTCAACGATCGCGAAATGGTGTTTGCGCTGGACCAATGCGTTGGGCGCATGGGCCATGTTGTCACGCAGGTAGTCGAATCCGAATTCGTTGTTCGTACCGTAGGTGATATCCGCAAGATAGGCCTTGCGCCGTTCCGGACTATTGGGCTGATGCTTGTCTATGCAATCCACACGCAAGCCATGGAATTCATGGATCGGCCCCATCCATTCGGCATCCCGCTTGGCCAAGTAGTCGTTCACAGTTACCAAGTGAACACCCCTTCCGGTCAAAGCGTTCAGGTAAACGGGCAGGGTGCTCACCAGTGTTTTCCCCTCACCGGTGCTCATCTCCGCGATCTTGCCCTTGTGCAGTGCAATGCCGCCGATCAACTGCACATCATAGTGCACCATGTCCCAAGTGACCGGTGTCCCGCCTGCATTCCAGGTGTTCTTCCAAATGGCCTGATCTCCTTCAATGCGGATCTCATCCGGCCGTTCTGTGGCCAACAACCGGTCCATATCGGTGGCCTTTACCCGCATTTCGGAATTCTCCTTGAAGCGACGTGCGGTCTCTTTTACAACAGCAAATGCTTCGGGCAGGATCTCGAGCAGGGTCGTTTCCATCTGCTTCACGCTCTCCTCTTCCAATTTGTCGATCTCCTGATACCGGGTCTCGCGCTCATGGATCGGCATGTCTGCACGTTCCTCGATCTCCGCGCGCAGGGCTTCTACTTTTTCACTGTTGGCCTTGGTGCCTTCGGTGATCCGTGCCTTCAGGTCCGTGGTGCGCGAGCGGAGTCCATCATTGCTCAAATTGGAAAGTTTCGCAAACTCCGCTTTCGTCAGTTCCACCAAGGGCATTATTTCCTTGAGGTCGCGATCGGCCTTGTCGCCGAATACTTTCTTGAATGCCTTGGTAAGGGAACCGATCATGGTGCTGTGGGGTCGAAGATGGAAGTGGAACGAGCTGTGTTGTTGGATAGGTGATCCGACCAATGGGTCGGCTGACCAAGCAGTTCCGGAATTAGTTCAAGGTTGCAAAGGTAAGGCGGTGCGTTCAGCAGATATCCTGCCGCGTTCGCAATGCTGACAAGGAGACAGTAGGTAGGCGAAGATCGGGTTGCATTCGATCATGTGCCGGGTGGGTGTGCACCCATAAACACCTCAAACAAAAGCCCCGGCCCTTCTCGTTATGATCGGGTGGCCGGGGCAAAGGCTGTTCAATTTCTGAGGCTCAGTACTCGTCCTCGTTGAAGAAGAAGTCCTCCTTCGACGGGTAATCGGGCCAGATGTCCTCAATGGTCTCGAAGATCTCCTCATCGTCCTCAATGCCCTGCAAGTTCTCCACCACTTCCAAAGGAGCGCCGGTACGCATGGCGAAGTCGATCAATTCATCTTTCGTCGCGGGCCAAGGCGCATCTTCCAAGTACGAAGCCAGTTCAAGTGTCCAATACATACGGTAGGCCTGTTAGGGTCTGTAAAATTGGCCGCAAATATAGGTGCTTCAAGTTGCGAATGGGAACGACTTTTCAAACACTCGCAAACGCCCTAGGCACGCGGCTTCCAAGGCGTATCGGCCACGCCATTGCGGTGGGCGATGCTGCGGGCGAGCACGAAAAGGTGGTCACTGAGCCTGTTCAGGTAGCGCACAAGGATCTCCGATACAGCCTCCTCCGCTGCCAACCGAACGACCATTCTTTCGGCCCTGCGGCATACCGTTCTGCACACATGCGCCTGTGACGAAGCCAAGTGACCACCGGGAAGAATGAAGTTGCGCATTTCCGGTAGCTCGGCCTCCATGCGGTCCATGGACTCCTCCAAGTTGGCCACGTGTTGTTCCGTTACAGCGGGCACCCTGAATTTCTCGGCCTGCTCATCCGTGCCGCTGGCCAAACGGGAGCCCAATGTGAAGAGGACCTCTTGTATCGGGATCAATTCCTCATCAAGGGATCCGTCGGCCTGATCACGCAACAACCCGATGTGGCTGTTCAGTTCATCGACCGTTCCGTATGCCTCTATTCGTAAACTGTCCTTTGCAACGCGGGTGCCGCCCAACAAACCGGTCTGGCCTTTGTCGCCAGTGCGGGTGTAGATCTTCATGGTACAAAGTTCGGGATCACCACGGAACCCGGCACGATCTCAATAACGCAGCGTGAAGTGTTCCTTCGCCTGCTCTTTCCGCAGGAATGCAAGGCCCATATTGTACAGATCGATGGTCACCGATACCTTATCATGTGATTTTACAGCCTCCCACGCCTGCTCCATTCCTCTGCTCCAATGGATGTCGTCGAAGACGAAGACGGTGTCGTTGTGTGATTTCGTCAAGCACTGTTCAAAATGGTCCAGGGTGGGTTCCATTGCATGAAAGCCGTCCACGAAGACAAGGTCCAACGAGTCCAATTGCTGCAATGTCTCTGGCAATCGCGTGCGGAAACTTCCCAGTATGGGTATGATGTTCTCTTGCTTCATGTGGTCGAAATGATGCCGAGCGATCCGCATTGTCTGTGGGCAACCTTCAATGGTATGGACCGATCCTTCGTCGGCGCCCAATGCCATGTAAAGCGTCGATATGCCGAAGGACGTGCCCAGTTCCAAAACGTTCTTCACCTTGAAATAACGAGCCAAGCGGAAAAGCAATTGGGCCTGTTGGGGCGATTTCAAAGCCGTGCGGGCCACATCCGCCACACGACGCACGGGTAGGTCGAACACATGTGACCCCGCACCCAAGTCGTTCACCCTGATCGTTTGCTCACTGAATAGCAGGTCCTCACGCAACGCCTCGATCTCATCGAATTCAGGGATCGACTTTCCCGGACGAAGTACTTGTGAGGTAAGTTCATATACGAACGGACTGTGCACCCCATGCCGCGTTCGAGCCTTTACCAAATGGCCTAAATAACTGGTGATCTGGCGCAGCTGGTCGCTCATGGGGTAGACTGTGCCTTTCTCCTTGGAAGTGCGGACAAAAATAGAACTTCGCGCCGTGGGAAAAAGGGTTTCCGAGCGGTTGGATCAACAGGCTCATGTTTGCTCCAGAGCCTAAAGAATCTTTACTGTGGATGGATCTACTCCGTCGCCCTCTGGGTCATTCCAATTAGCCGACATGATCCACTCTAACGGAAACTCACCGTAAGAGGTGAAATGCCTCCGATCGAGATCTAATGATCCGCTCGACCCACAACGAGCGTTATGGATCCTCTTCCAAAAGCTATAATGCCTTCAGAAAAAAAATGTTTGAACCCATGAGAGCTGCTTCGGTACGGATGAACCGGATCGTACGGGTCACGGAACACAACTCCCTATTTAGTGATCAGTTGATCACCTGAAGTTTCGGATAGCGTAGTTTCCAAGCGGCCAAAGCCTTTTGGCTTGAAACGGTGATGATCGTACGGGCATCCAAACGGACCTTGATCTCCTTTACACCGGGCTTAATGGGGCGTTCCAGAATGAGTGCAGGCTTCTTACGTGGCATTTCGTTGTTTTTCTGGTCTAAAAGATGATCAACCGATCACCTCCAATTTTGGGTAGCGCGTCCGCCAGAAATCCAAAGCTTTCTTGCTGGCGAGCGTAATAATTGTCCTGGCGTCCAAACGGACCTTGATCTCCTTGATCCCTTCCTTCACCGGGCGGGTAAGGATAAGGGCTTTTTTCCTTCTAGACATCTCTATTGAAGCATTTTGTGAGTAGTTCCTCTAGTTTCTCACCGTTCTCGTAGTCTACCCGAGCTTCGGTTCCTTACAAATCATCAACGGTCAAAGACCGTGCTTAGTTCGGAGCATGGTATGTTACTGCTCTATTCTTCACATTGTTTAACTCGACTGAGAGGAGGCAACGGCCTGATGGTGTGGGTTTTGCGCTATTGGTTCCTGTCTATTTCAGGAGCGCACATGGACAATTGCCAATTTGACTACAGTTCAGCCATTTGGGCAGCCTGTGCTTTCAGTTGGGCTTGCTACGACGCATCTGGACCGGAGAATTAGTTCTCCCAATACCAGAATGGTTTTGGGTCATGAACGGAAATAGCCCCAACTATCCGTTAGGGCTAAGTGGGAGGTAATGGATCCACCATCGATCTTCCCGTTCCTCCTGAAGTTGGTTCGGGACTCTCTAAAACAGCTGAGCTAAGTGGGACGTAATGGATTCGAACCATCGACCTCATGCGTGTGAAGCATGCGCTCTAAACCAGCTGAGCTAACATCCCAAGAAAGAAGACCGAGAAGCGCATTGCTGCACTGCTCGGCCTTTGTGGAGGCAGCCGGATTCGAACCAGCGACCCTCTGCTTGTAAGGCAGATGCTCTAAACCAGCTGAGCTATGCCTCCTTCAACAATTTCTCTCGAACTTGAACTTCTCGTCCGAAAGGGGCGCAAATATAGGAGTTGTTCAGATCACCTCCGCTACAACGAAAACACTGCCTGTGATCAAGACCAGGTCATTTTGCCCCGCATGCGTCCGTGCCGCTACGAACGCGGCCTGTACCGATGGGTAGCTGTCCCCGGCTAGGCCATGTGCCTTCGCTCTCACCTGCAATTCCAAAGCATCAAGTCCTCGGGGTATGTCCGCTTTACAGAAGTAATAGGTCGCCTTTTTGGGCATTTCTGCCAAGACCGGGTTCGGGTCCTTGTCGTTGACAATGCCGAATACCATGTGGAGGTTGCTGTACGGGGTTTCTGTCAACATTTTCTTCACCACGCGCATTCCATCCACGTTGTGGGCTACATCGGCGATCACCAACGGGTGGGTCGATAGCACTTGCCAACGACCGAGGAAACCGGTGTTCCTTACAACCTTTTGGAGTCCGTGCTGAATGGCCTCCCGCGAAACGGACCAGCCCTTCCTTTCCAATTGTTCCAAGGCGACCAATGTCGTGCGTGCATTCTTTTCCTGGTGGCCACCGAGCAAGGCCGAAGGATAGGGGAGTGCCGCCTCTTGGTCCACGAAAGTGATGGGTGCGTTCAGGGAGTTTGCCTTCACCCGGAACACAGCTGCTACCTCCTCGTTGGCTTCACCGATCACAACCGGAACACCGTCTTTGATGATCCCGGCCTTCTCTTTAGCGATCTGTTCCAGGGTTTTGCCAAGAAAGTCCATATGGTCCCAACTGATGTTGGTGATCACACAGACTTCAGGGGTTATCACGTTCGTGCTGTCCAAGCGACCGCCCATGCCGGTCTCGATCACGGCGATGTCCACTTTTTCTTCACGGAACCACCACAATGCCAAGCCAACGCCCCATTCGAAGAAGGAAGCTTTCACCGGCTCGAAGGCGTTTCGGTTCTCCGCCACGAAACGGACCACGGTCGACTGCGGGATCATTTCGCCGTTGATCCTGAACCGTTCGCGCAGGTCCTTCAGATGGGGCGAGGTGTGCAAGCCCACTTTGTAACCGGCTTCTTGGAGCACACTGGCCAACAAATGGCTCGTACTGCCCTTTCCATTGGTGCCCGCAACATGGATGCAGCGTAACCCTTTTTCAGGATGGCCCAAGAGCTCCATGAGCGCGTGGGTATTGGCGAGATCGGCTTTGTACGCAGCTTTTCCAACGCGCTGGAACATGGGTAGCTGCGCGTACAGATACGTCAGCGTTGCCGCATAGTCCATGGTTTACCCTGGGAAGAACTTCAGCTTTATGTAATGGGCTTGCTCCGGTGGACCGTCTGGTAGGCCGACAAATTTGCACGTCTTCGCAGCGCGCAGTGCCACGTTCTGAATGGCCACATCGGGAGTGCCCGTTCCGGATATCGAAACACGGATAACAGTGCCTGCACGGTCCACGATCACCTTTACCTCCACCCAAGTAGGGTTCTGCAATTGGGGTTTCTCGGAAAGGTCCGGACCACGTGCAAGACCACGACCGCTTCCCCGTATCTCCCAACCCTCGCCCCGGAACTGTCCAAGACCACCTGGCTTGCCATCGGGCGATCCGGGATCGCCAGGCTTGGCGCTGGGGCCATCCGCAGGAGCACTACCGGGCTTGTTCCAATTGTTGATCGCTTCGTTCAGCCGATTGTCGATCGTGGGTTCCTTGGGCTTTACCGGCTTGGGATTCGGATCAGGCTTCGGCTTCGGCTTTTTGGGCTCCTTCGGCTTCACCACCTCCACCTCACTGGCATCATCGGTGGCCACTTCCTCTGGGTCCGCTGGTGTAGGAACGGGTGTTGCTGACTGCTCGCCGGGGTCCGGTTTTGGTGTGTCGCCACCGCCATCATCGGTGGTGCCATAGTCCGCCATGGCGATCTCGACGCTTTCCTCGGGCAGTGGTGGGTCGAAGTGTTTCAACCCGATGAACAGGAAGAGGATCAGCAAGAGTACATGGAACACCACGGTGGTGATAACACCTGTGGTGCGATCCTTACGTTGTGCTTGTTCCATCGCCCCGGTCATGGCGCTTTGTTGTTCATTTCACCCGGTGGGGTGGGAGCCGATGCAAGGACAATGCGCCATTTGTAGCGCTTAGCAATATCCAATACGGTCACCATGTCTCCGGTGGGGACATCTTGTGCAACGTGCAAGATGATCGCATCGGTCATCGTGTGCTTGGCCATTTCCGCCACCAGTGCGGTTTCTATGCCTAACAGCGGAATGGTAGCGCCATTCAATTTCACTACTTCGGAGCTTTCCAACCGAAGCGCCACTTTCGGCTTGTCCTTGCTGGCCGTGGTCCTTCCCTTTGGCAGGTCCACAGGCAAAGCAAAGGGGCTTACCATGGTGCTTACGATCACGAAAAAGATCAACAGCAAGAAGACGATGTCCGTCATGCTGCTGAGGTTGAACCCTGCGTTGATCTTATTCGTCACCTTTAGAGCCATGCTATTTGGGCCGCGTGGCCAAGATCACTTTCCATTTATTGCGTTTCGCGATGTCCAACACACCGACCGTTACTCCGGCCGGCACTCGCTGATCCACATGTACCACCAGGGTCGGGTTCTTTTCGATCACCATCATCTTGTCCTTCAGTACACCTTCGAGGTCCAAAGGATCGATGGACTGGTCATTCACACTGAATTTGCCTTCCGCATCTATGCGCACACCCACCTGAGGTTTCTCCTTGGTCTGGTTCGCACTTATGGGAAGGTCCACGGGCATGTTGGTAGGACTTACCATGGTCGATAGGATCACGAAAAAGATCAGCAACAGAAAGACCAGATCGGTCATGCTGCTGACGCTGAACCCCGTATCCACCTTATTACTGACCTTGAGCCCCACGGTTTCCTATTTAGCGGGTGAATCGAGCACCTCCATGAATTCGATGGTGCGCTGTTCCATTTTCTGCACCACTTTGTTGATCCTTGCGGTCAGCAGGTTGTAGCCCACATAGGCAGGGATACCGATGATAAGACCAGCCACCGTGGTGATCATGGCCTGCATCATACCGCCGCTCAATTTGCTCAATTCAACACCTGCTCCGCTCACTTCCATGGTGTGGAAGGTGACGACCATACCGATCACCGTTCCGAGGAAACCGATCATGGGTGCTGCACCCGAAACAGTTGCGATGATCGGAAGCCCGCTTTCCAATTGGTACACCTCCAACTTGCCCTGGTTCTCAATGCTCACTTCAATGTCCTTCAGCGGTTTTCCGATCCGGTTGATGCCTTTCTCCAGCATTCGGGCCACAGGTGTGTTCGATGTTTGACACAGATTCCGTGCGCTATCGATCTTGCCTTCGTGGATGTAGTCCCTGATCTTGGCCATGAAGTCCTTCTCATCGCGCAGCGCACGGCGGATCGCCATGCTCCGCTCAATGATGATGTATACCGCGATCAGTGACATCAACCCCAAGGGGCCCATGATGTACCAACCGCCCATCTTGATCAGTTCCCACACCGACAATGTGGTCTCTTGCGGAATGATCGGAGTTTCAGCGTTTTGTTCCAGCACTTGTCTGGCGGCCTCGGTGGCATCCTGGATCTGTGCGAATAATTCGATGTGCATGGGCTAGGTTGTATGGATCTAACGGGAAAGTGCCGAAGGGAATTGTTAGGCAAGGCGCTGTAAGGCGAGTTCGAACGCTGTGCGTGTAAGGTGTTTGGGTGAGGGGTCTTTTCCGTGCGCGGCCTCCAACGCGTGGCCGATCACATTGCTCACATCCTCAAATATTGCTTTGTCGGTAAGTAGCGCACCAGGTTGCATGCAGTAGGCGAACACACGTGCCATGCCGCAGTTGGCGATGAAATCGGGGATCACGCTCACCAAGCCATCAGCATGTTCAGCGATAGGACCGTAGAATATCTCTTTATCGTTGAAGGGGACGTTCGCACCACTGCTGATCACCTCCAGACCTGCATTGGCCATTCGGTCCACCTGCTCCATGGCCACCAACCGGGATCCAGCGCAGGGCAAGAAGACCTCAGCGCCAATGTCCCATATTCTGGAATTGGTCTCATCGAAAGAGAGCATTCCTTCGACCTTCAATTTGTTGCCATCCTTGTGGGTGAACAACCCTGTTACTTCCGCCGCTGAAAGACCATCCGGTGCTAGTAGTCCACCTTCGCGGTCAATGATCCCAGTGATCTTCGCCCCTTGATGGGCCAGATAATAGCCAGCGGCAGTCGCCACATTTCCCCAGCCCTGTATGATCACGCGTTTGCCTTTCAAGGATCCACCGTGGATCCTGTAATAATGCCGTACACTTTCTGCTACACCCCAGCCTGTGATCATGTCCGCAACAGCATACCTGCCTGCAACGGGGACATACGCCGTATCATCGACCACCTTGCTTACCCCTGTGCGCAGTTGGGAGATCGCTTGGACCTTTGTGGCTTCATCAGAGCCGATATGGCCGTTCACCACACCCTCCTGTGGGTGGCGCAGACCATAGCGTTCGGTAATGGGGATGACATCGTGCAACTCGTCCACGTTCATATCACCTCCGGTACCGTAGTAGGTCTTCAGCAATGGCATCACCGCCTTGTACCACCGGTCCAACACCTCTTGTTTGCGAGGATCGGCCGGGTCGAAATCAATGCCGCTCTTGGCTCCTCCGATCGGTGGCCCGCATACGCTGAATTTCACTTCCATTGTCTTCGCCAAGCTCTCCACCTCACGCCGGTCCAATCCCTTACGCATGCGTGTTCCGCCGCCTGCGGCTCCGCCACGCAAACTGTTGATCACTACCCAGCCCTTGGCTCCGGTAGGTGCATCGTTCCATTCAAATACGATCTCGGGTGCGCGCTCTTCAAAACGGCGCAGGATCTCACGCATCATAATACTTCTTCGCAGGTGAAGGCCAAATGTAGCATGTCGGGGTGGTGGACTTCGATCGATAGACCACAGTTGTCAATTGGCAGGTGTTAGTTGCGTAACTACCATCGCCAGAGCGTGGTCCGCAATCGCGTCCGATGATCCCCGTTAGCGAGCTTGGTGAAGGCCCGTTACGCGGTGCTCGGAAATAGGTAGGCGGTCTTCGATCACTTTACCACGGTGGCCACAGCGTGTGCAGCAACACCTTCTTGTCGACCGATGAAACCCATGGTCTCATTCGTGGTGGCTTTGATGCTCACGGCATCCAAAGGAACTTCCAGCAGTTTCGCGATCACGGCACGCATCTCCAACACATAAGGCAGGATCTTCGGTCGTTCCATTACCAACGTGCAATCCACATTGCCCACCTTCCAGGTTGCTGCATGCACAAGATCGACAACGGCAGCCAAAAGGACCGTGCTGTCAGCCCCTTTCCACTTCTGGTCCGTATTCGGGAAGTGCTGTCCTATATCGCCTAATGCCAAGGCACCCAGCAACGCATCGCACAAAGCATGGAGCAGTACATCAGCATCGGAGTGGCCCAAGGCACCAACTGAATGTGGGATCTGCACACCACCCAGCCACAATTCCCGCCCCGGCACCAATTGATGTACATCGAAGCCGAAGCCTACACGCATCATCCGTCCTCCGATTTCTTCTTCTTGTCCTTACTGAACTTGAAGCCGAGCGTAAAGCGGAGTGTATTGGCCAAGGGACTACGTTGTGTATTGGCAATGAGGTAGCTCAGGTCCAGAGAGAAAATGCTGTAACGGACACCAGCCCCAAGAGTGAAGTATTTGCGATTTCCTTTGGTGTAGTGCTCCCAGAAATAACCCGTCCGGAAGGCGAATTGGTTTGCATACCAGTACTCGAATCCACCGGCCAAATTGATCTCGCGCATTTCTTCCTTGAACTTGCTCCCCTTCAATACGGTCACGTTGCTATCACCATCATAGGTTACAACACCTGGCGAATCCGAGAAGGAGCCAACGATCCCACTTACAATGCCCACATTGGGGTCGCGACCACTGATCACCAGCGGACGATTGGTTACCGGGTCTATCTGGCCAGTAGGGTCATAGACAGGTGGTGTGGGCACCAACAGTTTGTTGATGTCCAAGTTGAAGGCGATGCTGTTGTACTCGTCCAATTGCAGCTTAAAGCTCGGTCCCAAGCGCAGGTTGATGGGTATGAAGTTCTTCGCGGCCGTCTCGGTGTAGGACATCTTGGCCCCGATGTTCGAAATGTTCAATCCAAAGGAGAAGGTGAGGTCCTTGTCTCCCACAGGGATCTGATCCTTCGTGTAGAAGATGGATACATCCGCCGCAACGGATTGCCCGGCCTTTGAGTTCGCACCTTGCACACTGAGACCTCCAGTGAGGTTGCTGTTCACGTAACGCAATGCGATACCGCCGGAAAAGTGGTCGCTGAACTTCTGGGCGAAGGCTAGGTCCACGGCAAATTCCGCAGGTTTGAAATCCCTGATCGTGGAGCCGTTGATATCGGTGAACACGATGTTGCCCAAGTTGAAGTAACGCAACGAACCGCCTATCGCGCTCCGTTTGTTGCTCAAGCGCTTATATCCGGACAAATAGGCCAAGCTCATGTCCGGAACCAAGTTGCGCAACCACGGACTGTAGCTCATGCTGAATTCGCCGTCGTTCTCGGCGAATGCCAATTTGGACGGGTTCCAGTGGATCGAATTCGCATCGGCGGATAAAGCGACACCAGCATCACCCATGCCACCAGCACGCGAATCCGGGCTAATGAGCAGAAAGGGAACAGCGGTAGTGATGGTGTTGAGCACACCTTGGTTGCAATCCTGTCCTGTAAGTTGATTGATGCACGTGGTACTTACTTGTGCCCACGAGGTGGACCCGAACAATGCAAAGACGGAAAGGAGGGACCAATGGGTACGCCGGATGATCATGTACAAGGAACAAGTTCAGGAAAAGGACGGCAAATATACGTGGAAATGAGGGGTTTATTGTTCTAGCGTAAGATCACGAGCTTCTCGAACTTCTCTGCCCGTTCCCCTTCAAGCGTGGCCACGTTGACGCGGTACACGTAGACGCCGCGACCCAATTTGTCCCCGAAGTCGTCGTTGCCGTCCCATGCCAACCCCTCGCTTCTGTATCCGTTGCAATTGAGCCTACGGCTAATGGTCTTCACCAAGCGGCCGCTTACGGTGAACACTTGCACTTGTGCATCAAGGTCCGTGCATGGTCGGTTGTGTTCGAAGTAGAACTCCGTATGGGTGGTGAAGGGGTTCGGATAATTGAGCACGTGGTCCAAGGCCAATTCTTCCGTGGCCGCAACCACGAATTCGGTCGTGCTTTCAGATGAATTGTTGAACACGTCCCAAGCCTTCAGTCGCAGGGTATGGCTCCCTTCGGGGAGGTCCTTGAACTTGTATCGTACTTCACCACTCTTGTATGTATCCAGATCTGCTTCGTAGAGATCGTTCAACACCACGGCTTGTTCGGTGTTCTCATCCAGCACGGCGAGCAGGTCGTGGCCAATACTGCTGCCCACAGTGTTGATGCCGTTCTCATCGAATAGTTTGCTGTAGAGCAAAGGGGAATCGTCAGTAAGACCTCCTCGCACGAAGTTGTCATCATTGATAAAGAGGTCGATCCTGGGGCCGATCTCATCGGTCGCTACATCAGTGGCCGTACCCCCCACTAGCTGTTCATTGTCGTATCCCACGGCATTGGTGCTCATGCTTTCGGCATAACAGCTGATCCGGCCGTTCCCCACTTCATAGTTGATGTCCTTGGGCACCACGAAAGTGAATCCGAAGGAGCCGTTGTTCACGGAAGCACGCCCTTTGTAGATCACGTTGTTCCGCAGGTAGAAGGAGAACGGGGTGCCACCATCGTTGGCCAACGTGAACTGTTGTTGCGACTTATCGTAGATGATCGGTACCACCTTTCCATTGAAGTCCTCCATCGGCTGTCCGCTCCCGTTGTCAACGAATCCTTCAATACGCACGGTGGACAAGGCTTTCAGCGTATCTACCGGAACCCCCATCGTATCTGTTACCGAGGTGATATTGATCGTTCCCCGCGGAAGGGCCAAACGCATGCTGGGATCACCTACAAGCACGAAGTTGCGGTGGTTGTATTGACCAGCGGAACCAAATGCACCCTTTGTTTCGCGATACACATCGCCTAACCGTTGTAAGCGACCCAATTCCTCAAGCGGTTCGAAGATGTGGTCGAAGAACTCATTTGCCAAGACGTTGTTCTGGCTGGAGTATGCGATCCGTGAGGTGGTCATGAGGGCAATGCCACCACCACTTGGATTCAGGAAAACGTACTCGCCGGCCGAGGTCCGTCCGGGATCATCCCACCGGGTGAACTCGCAGGTCGCCGTCATGAACAAGGGCAGCCGGTCACCATTGCGCCAATCCAAGATCGTACTGTTGTCCAAGAATCGTTCGTGTGCCCAACCGACCTCTCCGCCATGGCCCACATAGTTCACTAAGAGCAACCCTTTTTCAACTTTTTGGCGCAGTTCGGCAGCGGCTTGGGGGTAGCGCTCGCCCCCGGGAGTGCTGATCTGTTGGTACGCATCCAAGTAGACCTTCTCCACGTTCAATTGCGGGTATTCCGACTCTACTCGACGGGCCAGAGCATCGCATTGCGACATGTGTATCACGCCCTCGAAGCGGTCACCTTCCTGATCGTCGGATGTGAAGAGCACATGCGTGCGCCAATCCGCAAGCCCACCTTCACCGGTCTCGGAGCAGGCTGAACCGGTCAAACTGAGCAACTTCAACTGGTCGTATGCCAGGATCTTGTTCACCACATCTTCTGCCATTTGTGTGCTCGAAACCGGAAAGCGTCCGATACCGATGTCCACCAAGTTGCCTTCACTTTCCCCCTCGGTCGCATCCAACAAGCCGAAGTAATCATCGCTCACATAACACTCGGCAGGGATCAAGGATTCTTTGGTCTGGTAGCTGGGGATGAAATTCTGGTTGCCCTGCGCTTGGGACAGATTGTTGTACGAACCATCGCCGAAGAGGAGCAAGTACCGCGGCATTTCCTCCGGTGTGGTGGCCTTGTCGTAGAGCATACGCATGTAACGCTTGATCGCGGTAGCATCTCGGGCACCGCAAGAGAATTCATTATACACCTGCTGTGGAGAGACGATGATCACGTTCAATCCTTCGCTGATCCTACGTTCCGCCAAACGCGAAGCCGCACCTTGGAATTGGGGAGGACAAACGATCACCAGGTCCATTGGTGCCGGGGTTGCATGAAGGTTCTGAGCAGGCACTTGGCCTATTGGAGTAGGCGCGGGCACATCGGAGTTCCGGAATGCGATGAATTCGCGGAGACTGTCGGTTTGAACGGTAAAACGCTTGTAAGCACCGTCCGTAGTGTATTCCAGATAGCGCACATTCGTTGGATCGCTCGTTTCCCAGATCCGATCTATGCTCTGGGCTTGGTCCAACACGAACTCGGATATTTGACCAGCGGCGACCGAGGTCGGATCTCGGAAGATCATCTGGGACCCCACCATGCGCAATTGGCGCTGGCAATTCAGTTCCAAATAATCAAGCCACCCGATCGAGGACACAGGGTTGAATTTGTTGAAGGTTATGGTGAGGGGCACAGTGTTCCCGCTTGGGTTGAACGGGAAATTGTTGTTGAAATAGTAGGCGTATCGGCTGGTGTAGTTCTCCGGGACACCGCCCACGGTGAATGTCTCGTTCAAATTGGATCCGGAGGTAATAACGAAACTGCTGCTGTTCGACGTACCGATCGTACGCGCCGCCCCGGTCATACGAATGCTCGCCGCTGATCCGGGCACGAGGAACGGTGTCGAAAAACTGTAGTTATAGGTCAGGGTAAGGTCGAATAGATCCCCGAACCAGGTCCTTCCCGACTTCAACAGGTTCAATAGGTCAAACTCAATGAACTGGCGGTCCTTGAAACTGGTAACCGTCGTTGTTGGTGTTTCACTCGATTGGCTGGTTTGGGCAGTGCGTTTGGGCGGGTCCACATCGATCCCGATGAAATAACTCGCGGAATCCGAATAGGCGTTCTTCGTATGCACGAAGTCGTCACCGGACCGATCCCAGCGGTGTGGCCCGGTCGCGTAGAACAACAGGTGGTCGTTCGGACCGAATTGTCCGTCGCCTCCATCCTCCACGGTGATCGCGTTCAACAACATGTCCGTTGGCCTTTCCTGAATGTTGGTGAAGGGTAGTTGTCCGAAATGGCTGCCGTAAACGTTGATCCGGTCACTGGACAAATTGTTCATGTCCATGCCCATGTCGCGAAGGAGGTCGTACGTTACTTTGTACACGCCATCCGTTGGTACGGTAACCCGGAACCAGCTACCTGCCACCAGTTTCGAGACGGCCGGATAGCTTTTGGGTCTAGCCGTTTGTCCGCTGCTCTGCACAATATCCACATGGAAGCTCACCAATCGTTCGATCCTGCCCGCGCGATCCCGGCGATAGGGTTCCACGGATAGCTGACCATGGGGCACTTTCCTGATCATGCCCAAAGACGTGGTCACGACCGGTTCAGCTCCTACGTCACGCAATGCAGGGTACAAGTCCAAGAATACTTGGGGCACCGGCTCATATACTGCAGCGGTCAAGCTAGCATTGAAGGTAGCAGTACCCACGGGTAGGGGGATCGATTCTGTCCAGATCGGCAGGTCATCGCGCTTCGTGTCCAAATATGCATCCTTCAAGACCATTGGTCCATCGGTCGGTCGGGGTCTTTCCCCTGCGGAACCTGCGACCTGCTTGGTGGCCGACCCGGCATTCGGAATTGTGGATATATTGTCCGCCCATTGGAGCGACCGTTGATGGCCTATTTGTGCCGAAACGGGCAGTGCCAGTGCAAAACAGAAGGAAATGGGAAGCGAAGCAGTGAGTTTCATGGAGGCCTATCAACAGGTTTTCAACAAGACGGAACGAAAATACTACCTTCGACCCTTGTATAAAAGAACACTCCACCAACGATAAGAGTTCGAGCTTATTGTCAAGGAAAAGAAACCGTAATGCAAGTGCGTTCGTATACTTGGCATTGTTCAAAGAGCCCCGATCGATCAAGAGCATGAAGGAATGGACCGTTAGGCGTGCGGCCATAGGGTTTGCACTGGGTGTATTGGTGGTAATGGGTGCACATGCCCAAGACCCCCAGTTCACGCAATTCTATGCCAACCCCTTGTACCTGAACCCAGCGTTCGCAGGTACCGCGAGGTGCCCACGCGTGGTGCTGAACTATAGGAACCAATGGCCTGCACTGACCGGCACTTTTGTGACCACCAGCGCGAGCTATGATCAGCACGTGGATGCGATCAACGGAGGGCTCGGCGTTCTTGTAACCCATGACCAAGCTGGTAAAGGGACGTTGAACACTACGACGGTGAGCGGCATCTACAGTTATCAACAAGCCATATCACGCAAGTTTTCGATCAAGGTGGGATTCCAAGCAACCTACTTCCAGAAATCGCTGGATTGGAGCAAGCTCACTTTCGGGGACCAGATCGACCCGCGCAGGGGCTTCATCTACCAGACGAATGATGTACCCCGTGGAGGGAGTGTAGGGAATGCGGACTTCAGTGCTGGGGTATTGGGCTATACCGATATTTTCTTCGTCGGTGCTTCCGTGAACCACCTTACCCAACCGAATGAATCCCTGATAGTTGGGAATAGCAAGTTGCCGTTGAAGATCACCGGTCACGCAGGTGCTGCGATCCCCATTGGTATGAAGGGAAAGTACGGAGAAGCCCGTACGAGGATCTCTCCCAACGTAATATATCAGCAACAAGCAGCGTTCCGTCAATTGAACGTTGGTCTTTATGTGGACCACGGTCCGATCACAGCGGGGGTCTGGTATCGCGCACGCGACTCCTTTATCGCTTTGATCGGCTTCCATACCGAGAAGTTCAAATTCGGATACAGTTACGACATCACCACGTCCAAGCTTACCACGGCCACAGCCGGTTCACACGAGATAAGTCTGCAGCTCAATTTCAAGTGCAAAGCCAAGAAGCGCAGGTTCCGCGTAGTAGCGTGCCCAACCTTCTGATCCAATACCTGCAACAGAAACCGACCGACCATGAACTTTATCAGGAAGATCGCCTTGCTCTCTTTTGGTGTCGCATTGTTCAGCGGGTGCCAATTCGAAAAGAGCGGAGCCACCGGCTGGAACTATAACGATTCCAAGAACGGAGGTTTTGAGAAAACCGAATTCACTGACCAGGAGAACGGACCTGGCCTTGTGCTCATCGAGGGTGGCCAATTCACAATGGGCCGCACCACCGACGACCTTTTGCACGAGTGGGACAACATTCCGCGGACAGTTACTGTATCCTCTTTCTATATGGATGAGGTGGAAGTAACGAATTTCTACTGGCTCGAATACCTCTATTGGTTGGAGCGTGTCTTCGCCGCGGATTATCCGGAGATCTACAAAAAGGCGTTGCCCGACACCTTGGTTTGGAGGAGTAAACTGGCATTCAACGAGCCTTATGTGGAGTACTATTTGCGCCATCCCGCTTACCGTGATTATCCTGTGGTGGGGATCAACTGGCTTCAAGCCAACGATTATTGCGCTTGGCGTACGGATCGTGTTAATGAAGTGATCTTGATCCGCGAAGGGCTCTTTGAGCACTACCCCAACCAGATCAACGAAGACCATTTCGCTACGGACGCCTATCTCGCCGGTCAGTACGAAAGCGGCAAGAAAGTGGATGGTGTAACCGACTTCAATCCGAACAGGGATACACGGAACGTGCGCATGGAAGATGGTATCCTCTTGCCTCGCTACAGATTACCGACCGAGGCGGAATGGGAATTCGCCGCTTATGGCCTCTTGGGAAATACGGTGGATGAGCGTGTGGTTGAACGACGGATCTATCCGTGGAATGGTCACTGGGTACGTTATGACAGCCGGAAGAAGGGAGGTGCTTTCTATGGCGACTTCCGTGGCAACTTCATGCGTGGTCGTGGTGATTATATGGGTGTGGCGGGCAGCCTGAATGATAATGCTGATGTCACAGCACCCGTATTCAGTTACTGGCCCAACGACTACGGTCTTTACAACATGGCCGGAAACGTGAGCGAGTGGGTAATGGACGTTTACCGCCCACTTAGCCCGGAAGACAAGGATGATTTCCGCCCGTTCCGTGGCAATGTGTTCAAGACCAAAGTGCTTGACAGCGATGGTGCCGTGCAGGACAAACATGACCTTGTGATCTACGATGTGAACGGGATCAAATATTACCTGACGGAGTTCCAGACAGCCATGCAAGGTCGTGCCACGGATGAGGAAGCTGCCTTGATCGATGAACTCTTGACCACCATCGAACAGGCCATTGAATTCAACAACACTCGGAAACAGGATGCAGCCATGCAACGTGTGCAGGACATGATCGATAACATCAAAGGCAAGGACCTTGAAATTAGTCCAAAACTGCTTAGCGGGTTAAGCGATTACCAATCCGACCAGCCTGGTGATGTGCGCGTTCGGCAGGTTACCGTTGAGGAGAACATCGACCGTCGCAATTACCGGAGCAGCGACAACATCGATTTCACTGATGGTGATGTGCAGAGCAGTATTTACTACGAGCAACCTGATTTCGAAGGCAACCCGATGTACGATTGGGGCAAGACCTCTTTGGTGAACGATCGCAGCCGCGTGTACAAAGGCGCCTCATGGGCGGATCGCATTTACTGGGCAAATCCAGGGACCCGTCGCCATCTTGACGAACGCCAAAGCACACCTACCATCGGGTTCCGTTGTGCTATGACACGCGTTGGAAGCCCCCGCGGTCTAGGAGACGATAAAAAGAGCAAGAAGCTGCAACGATAGGTCGATCGTGCATGATCCTATCTTCGGACCCCGGCCCTAAAAGGTCGGGGTCCTTTTGTTGATGACCACATTGGAAAACCTCTATTCCCGATTCTTGGAATGCTCGGGGGTATGCACGGATACGCGCAACGTATTGGAAGGCGGACTTTTCATTGCTCTGAAGGGTCCCAACTTCAACGCGAATGGTTTCGCCAAAGAGGCGTTGGAAAAAGGAAGCCGTTTTGTGGTGGTCGATGATCCCGATGTTGTTCTGGATGAACGCTTCCTTTTAGTGAAGGACGGGCTGAGTGCGCTGCAGAACTTGGCCACTCATCACCGCCGACACTTCACAATTCCGGTGATCGGCATAACAGGCACCAATGGGAAGACCACCACCAAGGAGTTGGTACATGCGGTCCTCGGTGCTGATCGGCCCACCTTGGCCACCATCGGCAACCTGAACAACCACATCGGCGTACCGCTCACCTTGCTGCGGCTTACCAAGGAGCACCGCATTGCCATCATCGAAATGGGTGCCAACAAGATCGGCGACATTGCGGAACTGGTCGCCATCGCGGAGCCTACGTACGGTGCGATCACCAATGTGGGCAAGGCGCATTTGGAAGGGTTCGGCTCCTTTGAAGGCGTTGTTACCGCCAAAACAGAAATGTATCAATACATACAGGTTCACTCAGGTTCCCTGTTCGTGAATGCCGACGACGACCTGCTCATGGCCAAGAGCAAGGGCGCCGTGCGAGTGACCTACGGACGTGATCTGAAGGCCAATACCGTTGGGAACGCCAGTGGCTCAGGACCATTCTTGGAGATCACCTTCACTGGGCACAATGGGTCACTTTTCCGAGCAACCACTCGGCTAATTGGCGATTACAACTTGCACAATGCTCTCCTGGCCGTTGCTATTGGCCAGCACTTTAATGTTCCGGACCAGCGGATAGCAGATTCACTAACGGCCTATGTGCCGAGCAACAACCGGTCTCAATTCACAGATACCGGTAAGAATGAACTGATCCTCGACGCCTACAATGCCAACCCGACCAGCATGAAGGCCGCACTGGAGAATTTTGCAGCCATTCGTACCGA